>Ga0214544_1009511_pt1 | contig 15166 bp, 6 predicted proteins | sample CNSS3metaG_FD_160074 | JGI IMG/M metagenome (GOLD analysis project Ga0214544, IMG submission 160074) | Root nodule microbial communities from cowpea collected in UCLA plant growth center, Los Angeles, California, USA - CNSS3 | ecosystem: Host-associated > Plants > Roots > Nodule | place: USA...
GAAAGGTTAACCCATGACACCAACAAAAGCAAATATCCAAAACCCATCCACATTTCCTGCATAATCTTTCAGCATGTAGAAAGCGAAGTTTCTTCCAGTATATCAGATCAGCAGTCAGAAGTAAAAGAGAGCCTACATTGATTTGTCTATAATATAATAATTCACTGCCTAAATTCAGAACCCACACTTACATAACATAGAGAATAATTGAGAAAATAATCAACCAAAAACATACATACCAGAGTTCTTATGAACAGCCACAAAAAGGTTAAGCTCACTATGGTGGTCAAAGCAGAAAATATTGTTGCAGATATGAATCGTGTGATTAGAAATGTAATTGGGAAAGGTAGAGCCAATCTGGCCACGGCTGATCTCAATTTGCTGAACCAAACCATCTGACGTAACAACAGAGAACCTGCACCTCAAAAGTGCAACATTTCAAACTGACATTCCATCTCCTACGCCAAGTAGTTCTCAATAAAAATTGTTTTGAAACAATTACAGAACGGCCATACTTTCGAGATCGGCAACAAAATAATCACGTTTCCCATTCCTTGAATGGTATATAAAAACACAGAAAAAGAAAAGAAACTTACAAGTAAGACTCGCTTGTATCCAAATCCACATCAGAAAATAGGGAAATAATTGGAGAAGAGACTTTCAGATTTTTCTTCGAGATTTCTGCGACAACTACGCCGCTGAATTTGATAAAATAGAGTGTATCAGAGTCGTCAGCAACTCCAAGAACTTCTTCATCTTCAGACCAAGTTCCTAAACTAAACGTACCAAGACTAGGACCTAACGAACCAATTGCTTATCAGAATCTAATTGCGTTTCAACTATCCAGTACAAAACAAATTTCAGACAGAAATTAAATAAACAAATAAATAAATCTCACTGGTGAAAATGGCGCATGGATTTTGATAGTCGTCCTCTTTACTAAGAATCGTTATCCGATTTCCCGCGGCAACTGCGACGTGTTTGGCTGTGGCGGAAACGAACAGCGACACCAATCTTCTGAGTCTCTTCGGTTGCTTGTATTCGGTCCATTTATCCTTGAGTTGGCTCACACCTTCAGGAAGAAACATTAGTTGGATCCAAACAACAAGCGTTGATCAGGATTGAACGAAGTCAAACAGAAGGCGAGAGTTACCTCGAGAAGAAAGCAAGGAGAAGAAGGTAGCCTTGGTGCTTTCGTTTGCCTGAAATGGAAGAATGGTGAACGGAAGCGACGGAATTAGAGTGCGAATATGAAGAGAAGAAAGAAAAGAGGAAGAAGAGTGTGACCTGTTGTTGGAGATGGAGACGGTCTTGGTGTTGATGAGGGTAATTGGAAGCGTGATGTCGCGTCTCGTAGAGCACCACCTCCATGTGGAAACCGTTGTTCCTGTGTCTTCTCCAAAACCCCGCACCTCAAAAACTGCACCGCATTCGAGTAACAAAGCCGGAGATAGCTGACTTCCGTCTTCCGTTTCCGTTCATTCCCATTTCTCGATCATCGTCATTTTTTGTACGGGTATGCGTATTGGGCCACCGCTCTGCAGATCCCATCTAAGCCCATTTCTTCCTGTAATTTGAACCTGCACCCCCCCTAAAATACAATTTTTTTAAAAATATAAAATAAAAAAAATGCATGAATTATATAATTTCAGAATACAATTTTTCGTTATCCTCATCTGAGCATGTCGATTGAATAAATAAGTAATTAATGGTGATAAGGTAAAAAACCATTAACCAAAGCCAAACACGATTACCATTCACCTTTGGACTAAAAGAATCCCATGTGTTGTGTTGTGTGCACTTAGGAATCTATTTTAATCATGTTGAGCTAAATTAGTGTTTTGTTAACACACAATATATTTTTATTGAGTGTTAATGATTAATGAATCAACATATTAAGATCCTTTTATAATATTTATCTACTAACAATTACTTTTCATATAAAAATGCGTATGTGTGTTATTTTTTTAATATTAAAAGTAAATATAAATATTTTTTAAAATTTTATTATAATTTTTATTTATTTATTTTGTAGGTAATTTTTATATTAAATATACTTATTTATTTTAAAAAATAATAATTATAAATAAATAAAAATAGTTAAATCTAACAAAACGGTTAATTAAAATATAAAAATAATAAAATAAATGTTTAATTCAAAAAATAGTTATTTATTAAAGACTAAAATTGGAAATTAGGGAAAAATCATAGCAAAATCAACAAATCCCAAATGACTACACAATCTAGAATTGCCTTAACATAAATTAAGGCAAAACACTCCCCAATAGGGCAAGATCACAAATGGCAAAATGCTTCAAATGAGGGAAAGATCGCGAAATATAAGGTTTAATAAGCGAACTTGTTCATGGTGGTCACTGTTATCCCTCGCTTGTGTCGCGTTTGACTTTTAGCGGTGGCTCGCATCTGACTACTAACGATGACTCGCATTTGCGACGGTGCTCTTAGCTCGAGTCTGACTTGTGGTGAAGGCTAGCATTTGACTCGTCAACAAGATGGAGTCGTGGTAATGGGAAGGAATTGGAAGTTTTGGTAGTGAGTATTAGTGAAACGAGAGTCCGAGAGAGGAGGAGATAAGACGAGAGTCATGATCTGAGTGAAAGATGAAAATGAAATAAGATGGCTCCCTTCTATGCAATACAACAACAACACTACATTATTTTTAAACTCGAAAAGGGTTGTGGACTGACCTAATGGGTTAACGATTTGGCAAGTCAAGCTAGATCGGGTTTGTGAGTTCAAATTTCTATCTCAACCCGACTTTTTGGGGCGAGCTAGCAAACTGGCTTGTTGGACCTAACTCATTCTAAAGGCTCATTGTTATCATTTTCTAATGTTTAGAAAGTATAGGAGTAACTAACTTCCTAATCACGAGATTGGACGTGATGTATCTTAACTCTTTTTTATTTATGTTACTCAATATTTTTTTTTTGGTTAAATATGTTTTTGGTCCCTCAAGTCTTAGTGAATTTTGGAAATAGTTCCTCTTCGAAACTTTATATCAATTTAGTCCTTCATCTTTAGAAATGTGTGGATTTAATCCCTCTTACCAAATTTTTTTAAGTTTATTTGACATTTTAAATGCATTTTATGATAATATTTGAGTTAGCATTAAAGCGAAAATGTGTCAAACGGTGTAAACAATGCAAATACTATCATGACATGCGCTTGAAACGTCAGATAAACTTAACAAAATTTGGTTAAAAGGACTAAATTCATGTATTTTTAAAGATAAAGGACTAAATTGGTTGAAAGTTTTGAAGAATGACTAATTTCAAATTTCACTAAAACTTGAGGGATCAAAAACATATTTAACCCTTTTTTCTATTGAAAAAATAAAAAGAATAAAGAAAAGAAACAAAATTAGAAAATCAAAAAAGAATAAAGAATAAACAATGGCCTTATTGAAAATGGGAGCGAGCTCCAAGAGTCAGTTGGAAAAAACAGTAGCATGCTCGGGTGGTTGCGCGAAGGAGATTCTAGGGAAGCACCGCAATTTTGGGAGGCTTCGACGAAGATGGCAGTAGTGGCGTAAGGTTCGACAATGCATAATTTCGGGGAGGGGGGTTACGCGACAATCCTTACCAGGGATGACCTAGTCCGACGATGAAACCAAAAAATGTAGGGTTCATGCAAGTGCGAGAAACTCGTTAAAGGTGAGAAGAAGTTGACCAGAAGCTCGTGGCAACCATAATGGAGCTCCCGCCGTTGACATTGTCATTGGACGAAACTCGCCAATTTTTGAAATGGGGACGAGTTGAAACTAGTGGTTGAGGGTGAGTCGATGCGAAGGAGGCCCAACCAAGGGTTTATAGAGGTTGGGTATGACAACCCTCACCGACGATGACTCAACTTAGAGACAAAACCAATGAGGTTGAGCGAGGAAGAAGAGACGCCTTCTCTTTGTGTGATGAAGTTATGATGTTTGGAATTTTTTGTGGTTGTTGTGTGTTGGTTCAAAAATGAAAAAGGAAAAGCATGTGGAATAAGAATTGGGAAGGAAGAAAAAATTAAAGATGGAAGGCAGTCTGTTGTGCCCACTTCGAGAAGTTGTGTGTATGCAGAGGTGTCAATTTGGCCCTTAGCCCATGGGCCAACCCTGACCCCCTCTTCATTAAGCCCCTTTTAGGGGGCCCCGAAATGAGGGGACCAAACAAAAGCCTCAGCCTCCAAAGCCCCTCTCCAATGGGTTAGGGTCAGGGCTAAGGTGGGTTAGGCCCCCTAAAAATACTACATTAAGCCAAAGTCAAAGATTAAGTCGAGCAACCCGGATGAGTCATAAGACCCAGACAAGCTCGACGAGTCGGGCAAGCCCGATCACCCAGACAGGTTTGAAGACCCAAACAGGCCTGATGACCTAGACGGGCCCAATGACCAAGACAGGTACGACGATCCGGATGGGTCCATAAACCCGGAAAAATTTGATGGGCCCGACAACTCGGATGGGTCTAAAGACTCGGACGGGCCAAACTACCCGGACAATCTAGAGTGGTCAAACCACCCAGACGGGCCCGACAACCCTCACGAACTTGACGACCCAAACTGGTCCATCAATCCATCTAAGTTGTCATTCTCGTTAGACTAGTTCGGTCATCGAGCTCGTTCGTATTGTTAGGACCGTTTGAGTCGTTAAGCACGTTTGGATCGTTAGGCTCGTCCGAGTTGTCGGACCATTTCAGGTCATCGGGTCCGTTTGGATCATCAGACTCGTCTGAGTTGTCGAGCCTGTATATATCGTCAGGACCGTTAGAGTCGTGGAATCCATTTGTATTGTCGAGACTGTTAGAGTCGTGGGGCTCATTCGGATCATGGGGCCCATTCGGGTCTTGGTCCTATTCAGGTCGTCGGACTCGTACTGGTCATTGAGTTCGTTTTGATCATCGGGCCCGTCCGAGTTGTCGGGTCCATCCGGGTCATCGTGTCCTTCTGGATCGTCAGGTCCGTTTGGGTCGTCAAGCCCGTCTAGGTCATTGGGTCCGTCTGGATCATTGGGCACGTCCAAGTTGTTGGGCCCGCTCGGCCAATCCGGGTCGTTGAACACGTCTAAGTTGTCGAAAAGTTTAATAATATATTTTAAAAAATAATATAATTTTTGTGTTTAAGTAGAAAACTTATGGGTTGGTCTTGACCCACATGGCTTTTGTGGGTTTTTGACCATGTGGACTTTTTTATGGGTTTTTTTTTTCAATGTGAGCTTTTTAAGCCCTAGCCCACATGGGCCATGGCTAAGCCCTGTGGGCCAGGCCAAATTGACACCTCTATGTTTATGAATGGAGATAAATATGAGTTGATGATGGGAGAAGGAGAGAAGAAAATTTGTTGAGGGTCTGGTATGTTTTGTGTGTGTTTTTTTTGTTGAAAAAAAGTTAGTTGACACCATTTGACAACTTTTATAAAGAGATACAATAGTATATAAAAAATAACTTTTGTATCTAAAATATATGAAAACAAACACCTTTGGAAAATACCCTTATACCCATATCTAATTTTTCAACACCTGTCCAATTTTGTGGTTTTTTTGTCATTTTTCTCTTTTCATCCCTTTTAACTTTTCCCGCTCAATTAAATATTCATCTTTTGGGATTCTGGCTTACGTCTTCTCCTCCATTTTTTTAAATCTTCCGTCTTCTCCTCCCTCCTAAACCCACTTCTTGCTCTTCCATTTTTTGGTTCCGAGAGATTCAACTTTTGTTTTTCCCAGATTCAACCGTCGTCTTCTCCTTCCTCTTAAACCCCCTTGCTCCTCCATTTTTTGGTTCCGAGATTCAACTTTTATTTTTCCCAGATCCACATCGTCTTCTCCTTCCTCCTAAACCCCCTTCTTGCTCCTCCATTTTTTGGTTCCAAGATTCAACTTTTGTTTTTTCCCAAATTCAACCGTCGTCTTCTGCTTCCTCTTAAACCCCCTTCTTACTCCTCCATTTTTTTGTTCCGAGATTCAACTTTTGTTTTTCCCAGATTCACGTTGTCTTCTCCTTCCTCCTAAACCCCCTTCTTGCTCCTCCAGTTTTTGGTTTCGAGATTTAACTTTTGTTTTTCCCAGATTCAACCGTTGAAATTTTTGGGTTAATTTACTGGAAACTTTTGGTTTTGAATTTTTTTAGGTTTGGGACTTTCTTTTTTTTTTTCAGATTCAGCAGTTGAAATTTTTGTGTTAATTTTTTGGGAATTTAGGTTTTGAATTTTTCAGGTTTGGAGAAACAAGGTTTGGAGGTAAGGATTTAAGGTGGTTTGTAAAAAGGAATTAAAAAAGATTCAATTTTTAGTCTTTTTGTTTGCTTTTTATGCTTAAAATACTTCTCATTTTCTCCTTTTTCTAAACTTTTGTAGTTGCCGTTGACTGAGGAGATTGTTGAAGTATTTTTCAGGTTTGGGACTGTTGTTTTTTCTCAGATTCAATCGTTGAAATTTTGGTGTTTATTTTTTGGGAACTTTTGGTTTTGAATTTTTCAGGTTTGGAGAAACAAGGCTTGGAGGTACGGATTTAAGGTGATTTGTAGAAGGGAATTAAAAAAGATTCGATTTTTAGTCATTTTTTTATGTTTCAAATGCTTCTCATTTTTTCCTTTTTCTAATCTTTTGTAGCCACCATTGACATATGGGATTGTTGAAGTATTTTTCAGGTTTGGGACTGTTGTTTTTTCTCAGATTCAATCGTTGAAATTTTGGTGTTTATTTTTTGGGAACTTTTGGTTTTGAATTTTTCAGATTTGGAGAAACAAGGCTTGGAGGTAAGGATTTAAGGTGGTTTGTAAAAAGGAATTGAAAAAGATTTGAACTTATTTCATGGTTTTGTAGGTTTTCTTTAAAGAAGTTCTCCATATCAAAAAGAGTTATGATATTGTCTATTCAAAGCTCTATATGAATTAGAGGATTTTTTTTCTAATGTTTATGAGAATTCTGGACTAGAGTTAATGATGTTTTAGTAAAGAGGTTGTGGGAATTGTGAATTGCTTTCTGCAGATGCTGTGTTGGTGATTTAGTATTCCATCTATGCCTTTCATCTATGCCTAATTTGTGAGTTCAGTGCAAAAGGAATTAGCAACCCAAGAAGGATTCTAATATTGTCTTTTAATATTGCAGGAAGTTGCATTATTGACTGATGAAAGATTTTCAGGAGGTTCACATGGATTTGTGGTTGGCCATATATGTCCTGAAGCACAAGTTAATTGAATATTTTTTATAATCAGATGCATTGTGTGTGAAATGTTTTATCTTAAGTTGTTAGCCCAAATGCTTGACATAATTAGTCCCTACACTTAATTATTAGTAAAGGAATGTTTACCACCGGTAATAATTTGTGTGTATGCTAAAATCTTTGTTAACTTTGTTCAGCTCATAAAGAACCACCCTGGTTTGGTTAGTCTCTCATAACCGTGATTGGCAAAAGTGTGTGTTCTTGAGATTCTTAGCAGTAGTGTTAAGATTGTAAACAAAATATCAAATTATTAAGGGAATTTGTGAGGAAACTGACGACACTGGAGTGAGAAAGAAATATTTCTAAGCAATGCCAACGATAGTATATTCTGCAGTGCTCTATTTTCAAGGGACCAGAGAAGTGGCTTTGGCAATCTTTTGAAGTGATTATTCACACTTTTGCAATTCATTCAGGGGATGCAATTGTAGTGTGTTTGTGTACTTAGAAAAAAATTATACTTCTAAAACCATCTAGGCCTGCCTTTTGGTATCAAACTTTGTTCTTTGCAAACTCAGTTTAATTCCAATATTCAAGCTATTTAGTTATATTGGGTGTAATAGTAGTATGTCGGATTTCAAATGTTGAAGAATAAATTGTAATGCTTTACTGTAATTATGTGCAATTATAATTTTGATGTTTTAATCAGGACTACAAAGGTAGAATGCTTTAGAAACCTACGTAAGACTACGAACATAATTTTTTTTTTCAATTATTTTCTCTTAATAAAGAAATTCTTGAAATTGTTCTTTTAGTAACGATAATAATTTTACTAGCTTTATTGATTTTATAGGAAGGTGGTCCTATTGGCTTGATTAAAAATGGAGACACAATCAACGTTGACGTCCAAAACAGGAGAATTGATGTTTTGGTATCAGATGAAGAGATGGAGGCACGCAGAAAAAAGTGGACTGCTCCTCCATATAAAGCTAACCAAGGAGCACTATAGAAGGTATATGGCTTGAAATTCTTGGAAGGAAAAAAACTAGACGTAACTTTATGTGTGGCTCGATACATTTCAATCCATATCTCGATACGTTACTCTCTGGTCCTCCAATTTTCAACTGTTACACTATATTTTTCTTGGTTGTGGGTACATTTATCCTAAGTCAGATTTTCTAAGCTTGTGTCGCTGCGGTCAAACACTTAATTAGATGATCAAAAGTGTATTTCTAAGAACCTTCAAAGGACTAAAGAATAACAACTGAGAAATATTGGGATAGGAAATTGCATTTCTTTTCCTTTTTTAATTAGATGATCAAAAGTGTATTTGTTGTTTTGCTCTAGATAAATTAATATATGCACATCGGCACATTTTATACAATTATCTACACTTTTGTCAGTATTTTTTTCTTCCCAATGTTTCTAATCCTATATTGTTTGTTCTGTTCCAGTATATTAAAAATGTGAAATTTGCTTCTAGCAGATGCGTGACGGATGAGTAGAAAGACATATTTCCAGAGCAAAAAATTGTGTATGCCTTGATAGCGTTTTAATGAGGTATTACAATTTTGGATTACACGGTGCATGTACATGTAGCCCGATGTGTCTTTTGGATTTTTGTTTTTATTTGGCTATTATTATAAACTTGAATGGCACCACCGATCTCATATATTTGTTTTCTTTTCTTCAGTTATTAAATTTTATCAATTAGAAGTGAAATTTTGTATCTTAAGCTTCCAGAACAGATTGGCTAAAGTTGAATTAGCAGTTGATTAATTAGATTTTCTATAGCTACCCTCTTCTTTGTTGTTTATAGCCTTCCGACATAGGAACTGTTATTTTTAAATGATAGAAAATAGGAGTTTCATTGCATTGGCAACTACAAATAAGGTTTCAAAGTGCCATAACAGTACGATGTGAAGCTTGATTAAATCAATGAAAATGTTGAGAGTTTATGTCATTGTATCTGCAACCAGGCTGAGTTGGACAAGCAGGCAGTGACGCTGCGACGAGTGAGTATAACGCGGTTGGCAAAGCATGAACCTTTCCTGACTATTTTTCATCTCATAATTGTAATCACGTTAGTCTGAACTTATTAATTGCATGTTTGATTCAGTTTATTTTGTAGATCCACTCTCAAAGAAGGTCTGGCCTGAGGAAGCTGGTATAAATTATACTTTTTTTGGCTTACAAATCTCCTAAATTATTCTTTTTTTTCTTACAAATCCCATGTGGATTGAAATATTGAATTGCATATGCTCATGAATCTTTTCTTTATTGTCTTGGACTTATTATGTTCCTTGGATTCTGTGAGGCTATCTTGTGGTTGAAACCATGACAGTTGAGATTGTGGGATTTGAGATGATTCAAGGACCAGTAGAGAATGCTGCTGAAGGAGCAAAACCTGAAGAAGGGGAATGGAAAACTGGAAAAAGTTATAGGAGTTGTGGAGGCCATCAAATTTGGGTGACATGGATGAATGGGCAAAAACTAATTGTCAATTTTTGAGATGCCAAGCAGCAAACAACACAACCAGTAGCAAACAATTGTTTTCAAAATTATATCCAGACTTTATGTAGAAAAAAATTATATTTATTTTTTATTAGAGGTCTCTCCCATGAACTTTTATATGGATTTTGGTGCTCCTCTTGATAGTAGTGTTGTTTGACCTTAACTGTGTAATTTAAACATTTATTTAGCCCATTGATGGTACATTTGGTGCCAACAAGCATCTAGGAAAGTGTTGTAGAACAAAGTTCACTGGAAAAATTATAGGACTTGCATTCCTTCCATGTGAGTTATTTTTTCAGAATGAAATGATATGATATGATGATTCTTTCTCAATAGAGCATGTACCATAATTATATATTCATTGCAGTCATAATGAGATGAATTGATTTCTCAAATCAAGTCCCTAAGAGGTGATAGTATACAATTTTAGAGTATTGTGGATGAAAAAATAAAAGAGATTGAACCTTTGCAACAAGCATTTGGTTCATACTAATTTTAAATATTTTGTAACGACGTCAATAATAATATATTGTCTTTTAGCAAATCAATAAATGGCTTTTAAGTTTTTTCATATATGTGGATAAAGCTATTGTAACTTACTCATGTTTATGTGTTGTTGTCTTCGACATTCTGAAATAAATTATTGAAATGTTACTATGATTTTAAAACACATGATAGTATTGTACCAGTGGCCTCAGTTTTGATTCTCTTACAAACATATTCAACATTTTTCTTGCATTACTGGTCTACTGGATATGTTGTACACTTTGAACTTCATTTTCGTAGTAATTTTATTGATTTTATTTTGTACGGGACCAAAATTCACAATATACCTACATCTTATTTTAAGAACGATCTTTATATAAACATTTTAATTTAATATAATATATAACTAATTTTAGTTTCTCTGTTAGTACTATTATTTTTGATTTTATATATCAATATATTTTAATATCTTTGTATGTGTTTGTATCTAAATGTGTTTCTATTTATAAATTTTAACATTAATTTCATGTTATTTTTATTTTCTACGAGACCATATTTCGATTATGTGCATATTTTCTATATAATCATATTATTATTTGAATTAATATGAGCAGTAATAGTAGTAACATTATTATTATTGAGATTATTATTATTATTATTAGTAGTAGTAGTAATGTTAGTACTATTATTTTTGATTTTATATATCAATATATTTTAATATCTTTGTATGTGTTTGTCGATATCTACATATGTTTCTATTTATAAATTTTTAACATTAATTTCATGCTATTTTTATTTTCTACGGGACCATATTTCGATTATGTGCATATTTTTCTATATGATCATATTATTATTTGAAGTAGTAACATTATTATTATTGAGATTATTATTAGTAGTAGTAATGTTAGTACTATTATCTTTGATTTTATATATCAATATATTTAATATTTTTGTATGTGTTTGTCGATATCTACATGTGTTTCTATTTATAAATTTTAACATTTTTATTTTTATTTTCTACATGACCATATCCGTGCGTACACATTTTATTTTAATATAACATACAAGCATCTACATATTTACACAATTTAACATCAATCTCATGTTTTGTATTTATTTTGTACGAGACCATATTATACATTATGCCTGCATTTTACCTTAACAACAACATGTGTATATGCATTTCATTCTAATATAATATACATGTATTTATTCCTACATGTGCTTTTATTTAAAAATTTTAATATCAATTTTATGTTGTATTTATTTTGTACGGGATATTATTACACAATATACTTACATTTTATTTTAACAACGACCATGTATATACATTTTATTTTAATATAGTATATAACTCAAAAATATAATTTAAATTTTAATCATGTAACTTTATTATACTAATTAATTATCAATTTTATGATTTAAAATAAATAAAATTAATATAAAAATAATTATATTAATATAATACTAAAATATAATTATATAAATAAATAATTCATTCAAATATAATAATTATTATATTAATTCTTTTTATCCAAAATAAGAAAAACAAAAAAAACGACTCGTGCGTAGAATGAGTCTCATACTAGTTACTAAAAAAGGATAAAGTAAATAATAGTGAGAAATAATGTGAAATGATAGTAAAAAATATTCTGCTGTAAAAATACGAATGTTTTCTTTTTTGTTAGGGGGAAAATTAATTGTTCTGGCCTCAGTGTTGTTGAGCGGGTGAATCAGAGAATTGGTTGGAAGTGAAAGAAAATAAGTGCCACGTGGCACTAGTCGGGTGGATAGCACTTGGGAGGGTGCAAAGAGAGAAACAACGGAGTGTTGGTGATAAAAGGTGGACTGTTAACTCATTATGCTAAACACATTTTTATTTATTTATAACATTTTTATAAAACTTGGACCAAATCCATCCTTTTTTAGTTTCTTTTTTTTTTTGCTTTTTCCTTTTTTATCATTTATTTGTAAAAGGATTTTTCCTTTTTTATATGTCTTAATTAACTTTCTAATATTTTTATATTTTCAAATCTAAAAATGAAAATAATTAGTTTTTAAAAGTGGTCTAAGAGACCAAAAATTTTATGGACTAACAAGTACAACATCTGCTTAAACAAAATTTTATACTAATGTTATTATAAAAAGTGGTCTAAGAGACCAAAAAGTCCATTATTTCAGAACCAAAACAGTAAACTATTTCTTCGAAATGGAGAGAATAATAATCAACAAAATATGGTCACCGTGTTTGAATAATTGTTACATTAAATCTAATTGTATGGACTTTGTTATAAATAGAATAAAACTTGAGAATTCAATGTAAGAGGTGAAAAATATTGATTACTTAACTTTACAGTGATTGAAATAAATTTATTTTATGCATAGCGGAAGTGTTATTATAGGTAATTAAATTTCAAAAGAATGTGATGCTGAGTAATGAAAGCCTTTGAATGATGTGTCAAGTCGATGTTATGTGGGGGCTAGAAACGGAAATTAACCATACCATTTTCGTAAAACAAATAAAAGATAACTTATAGTATCATGTCAGAATAAACACGAATATATTCTTTATCTAAAAAAGTGAAAGAGATTAGATATGAATATGCATGTATTTAGTTTAATTTAATTAAAATTTATAGATAATACAAATTTTATTAAAATATTATTTAGAACTTCTCTGTAATCGTTATTTTAATATTTAAGATAGTTTCTAATATTTTACAAAAATAAGCTCCTTCTTTCACAAACAAATTTTATACAATAACGTTACAATTTCGAAAATCAATAAAGATAAACTAATTTCTACAATAAAGTTAGTTCAATTAAATATATTATTATGAAATAGCAACATATTTATTGTTTTTATTTTTAATTATGAAGAGAGCATCTTCAATTGCTGGTGCTACAAATGTTTCGTTCTCCTCATCCTGAACTTGTGGTTTGAATAAATAAGTAATTAATGGTGATAAGGTGAATAAGCATTAACCAAAAGCCAAACACCGTCACCTTTCACCTTTGGACCAAAAGAACCTCATGCGTACTTAGGAATCTATCTATTTTAAATTATGTTGAGCTAAATTAGGAGATTGTTAACTCTGAATATATATATATATATATATATATATATATATATATATATATATATATATATATATATATATATATATATATTGAGAGTTAACGATTAATCAATCAACATATTAAGATCCTTTTATAAAATTTATCTCGCAACAAATATTTTTCATATATATAAATTTGGGAGTAAATATATGTTATACATTTAAGGAGAAAAAATATATATTGATCATGTTATCATTTTTAAACGGCGTCCATTAATTAAAATGGTTTTTATTTTAACTTTAATCTATTTTTATCTTGGTTATCCCAATAATATAGAATAAAATAAAAATAATAAATAAATCTCTTCCATTATTTTCTTTCTCATAATATACACAATACTATTATTATTTGAGAATGCTTTTCAATGATATAACTTTGTTATAGTAACTAAAAAATCTATCTATCTATCTATATATATAATTTTTTTTTAACTTTTATTCAATAAGTACGTACGTTTGGTTCTCACCACCACCCATTATTGCAACATATTTAAAATCAGGAGCACCTCAACTATTTCCTTTGGCATGCATAATAAACCCTTCGAGATTAAGGAGGGAAGTTTTTTAAGAGATTCTGTGAGAATATTAAGGAATTTCATGTGCTTAATTGCAGAACAATATTATTTTCATTTTAAAGAATCTACCCTTACAATAAGTATATACATATATGTTTTTTTGTTTAGTTTCGTTAGACCAATTTCATAGCAAAAAATAAAAAATAAATTAAATTTTTTACAAGCTAAACTTAATATATATATATATATATATATATATATATATATATATATATATATATATATATATATATATATTGAGATGTTTGTACTTATGAGATTTTGAGGATTGTCTTTAAGTAGGAATAATTATATTTTGACTTATTTTTTTGACCTAGCACTTTAATCACCCTTATATCATTACATCATATCACTAAAAAATATCAAAATAAATAATTATAGGGTGATTAAAGTGGTGAATTAAAAGTGAGTTAAAAAAAATAGGTCAAAATATCATTATCCAATATATAGCTCTAAAAAACCTAAGTTGTTGTCTTTTGGTGAAAGAACTACAAGTTTCAAGAAAAAAAAATCTACATGCAAAATACTAACTTTCAAAGAGTAAGAATTTGTATAAGAATAAGTGTAGAGTGTATGAATTAACTCTTAATTATTTAATGAGTGTTGTATTTTTAAGCATTCTAAGTCATGACTAAATAAATATACTAAACAAATCAAATATTATATCTTAAAAATATTGAATAATTAATTATTATATTATAAAATATTATTTATAAATATATTAATATCTTTGGAAAATGAAATTAAGTTTAATCTTTGTTCAACTTTTTACGAATTTCTTTAGATTTTTTCATCTGAACTTATCCGATTTCAGTAAACAACCAAACATTACCATTAAATGTCTTTTTCTAGAATTCGATATGTAAGGTTTAAAATATTTGCGTCTCGTGTCTGACTTACTTACCTTTCTGATCACTTAAAAGAGTTAATTACATTAAATTTTAAATGTGGAAATTGACATATGACTCTTCCTTATTTAATGAAATCGACTAAAAATTTGGACTAAATAAGTCTATGTATTCATTATATATCTATAACAATATATAAAGGAACTTTTTTTGTGTTCACTTCTCAAAATATCGATTTTACTCTTGAAATATAACAATTTATTAAATTTTTAAAAATTGATCGTTACTTTTATAAACTTTTTATAAAATCAAATGTCTCTGCTTCTTCTCTTCTTCTTTATTTATCAATGGTTATTCTTTTATCTGTTATGATATATTTCACTTTATTTTTAATAAATATAATTTTAGTATATATATATATATATATATATATATATATATATATATTTATTTAATAACATTATAATATTA
>Ga0214544_1009515_pt1 | contig 15162 bp, 8 predicted proteins | sample CNSS3metaG_FD_160074 | JGI IMG/M metagenome (GOLD analysis project Ga0214544, IMG submission 160074) | Root nodule microbial communities from cowpea collected in UCLA plant growth center, Los Angeles, California, USA - CNSS3 | ecosystem: Host-associated > Plants > Roots > Nodule | place: USA...
ACTAAATTAGAAATGAAAAAAATTAAAATCTGATTGGGCCACAAATTATACAGATGAGAAAAAACTGGCGGGCCGGCCCGCCAGCCCGCCAGCCCGCGGGCCGGGCTCAGAAACGCAACCCATTTTACCATTCGGGCCAGCCCGGCCCGCCCCGTTTAATACGGGCCAAAAACGGGCCTGGCCAAAACGGGCCGGGCTGGCCCGTTTTGACACCCCTAAACAAAACCAATAATAACTTACTCATTACCTCTTTCATACATGTGATTTCAGATATCGTACGGACAACTGCTTTATACATAAATTTCTCATGTTCACTATACTGGGACGATGAATTCAATTGGCTACATTCTTGACTCGAATTAACTTCATTGCCAAAACATCCATAAGTGGAATATTTAAGTCATTATCATACAATATATGTTAAACAATGTCGTAGAATCTTAAAATTACAGCAACACATACACTTTCCATGGCTCCTTGAATCGAACTAATTCAGCACATTCTTTGCCCATTAACAGCTTTGAACCATTCCAGGAATTTGATATTGACATTGGCCACCGTCCTAAATTAATGGCAAAATCAGCAAAAAAAACAAAAAAACACTGAAATTAAATGGACAAAACTGAACACGGCTTAATCTTAGCCTACGTCAACATAACGACGAGAATATAGGAATCTAGGTCACGCCTCCAATTACTCATAAATTTGAAGTAATATGAATCCCACAACGTACACCCAATGACAGCAGAACGGTAAAGGACACCACCATGGTTTAAAAATATGAAGTCATAAATGCAAACAAAAAAAAACATACTAGATTATTACTAACCTGAAATCCCTTATATGAAACACAACATTCTTCGACTGAGGATTACACCTCACGTTATCCACCACTCCAATAATATCTAAAAGCAATAATAACAGGTCATTAAAATCATAATCTTTACAGGGTAACTTCCAAAAAACAACATTATATGTACATACCATACACCAAACAGTCTACGTTCAGAAACTAGGGGAACGAAGAAGAAGAAATGCAGAAGAATGGAACATATATTTCAGAATACATATTAAATAAAACCTACGAACGAAACTCAGAAAACACAAACACCAAAAACTCAAACCCAAAACCCAAAGAAATGGTATACATTTAGAAACTGGCGGAACGAAGAAGAAGAAATGCAGAAGAATCAAACCATATATTTTAGAATACTGATTAAATCAAACCAACGAACGAAACTCATAAAACACAAACACCAAACACTCAAACACAAAAACCAAAGAAATAGAATACCTTAAGAAACTGGGGGACAGAGAAGAAGAAATGCAGAAGAATGGAAGCATCCAACTGAAACCATATTTAAAATGCAGAACACGGAATCATCCCGAAGTAACTGAGCTCAGATCATTAATGCATGCAACATCAATCAAATCATGCATAGTAATCCCTCCAACAAATACTCAAACAAGTGGGAAAGTGGATATTACATTTATGGGCAAACAATTAAACGAAATAGTTGTTTGATAACAGGGTTAAATTAGTCCAACAGTGAAATGGTAATAGCAGATCACGGGCCATCTTTAAGAGAAGAGAAAGTTACTAAAAAACCTGAAAATTGGACAATTAGCAATCATTTAAGTTGGAGTATTTGGGTAATATAGAGGTCATTATTTTCTTATATTTTAGATAATTAAGAATGGTAAGATATCATAGCAGTTAGATTACTGATATTTCAATGCACTCTATCATTCCCAATAGACAGGGGCGGACCTATGTGGTGACAGGGGGAGTCGTGGCTCCCCCAATTTTTTTTTGAATTTTTTATATATATTTATATATTTTTTAAATTATATTTATATATTATTTATATTATGAAAAATTATAATAAAAGATAAAATAAAAAAATTTAATGGAGACATTGATTTATAAAAGAGATTAAAATTTTTTTTCTCTCCTATAGGATCTTTCCACCATGTAAATTATGAGAAATTAATACAAAGAGATAGATTGGGAAATAGAGGTTGGAAAACACATAAGTTGAGATTGAAGTATACATTATTGCATGATCTCTCATATCAAGGTTAGTATTTTATTATGATTTGATTTATGTATGTTAAATTTATGATTCTTTTTAGAATGTTTATCCCAAATTAATAAAACCCTAATTATGATTTTAGGGATTCTTTTATGAAATTGGTATGAACCCTAATTATAATTTTTCCCATATTATTATAATCCTTAATTGTGAAATTTAGGGATTTTGTGTTTTTTGCTATCTATGGTAATTTTTTTTTTTAAGTTTTGAATTCATACGGTGTTGCTTATTTAATTAAAGTGGTATGAGTTTTGTTATGTTTTGCATTGTGATAATTGTGATTTGTCAATATAAATTTTATTTTTTTCAGATAGGCGAGAGATGATAAATTTATATTAGAAAGATTATGATAAAAAGTAAAAAAATTGATTCTTTTTTTTTAAAGAGGTAGGTTTGTGATAAAGATGAAAAAAATGCATTTACATTAACTAAACTTGAGAATTTTCATGAGAACCAAGAATTCAAGACAATAAAAAATAAATATCTAAAGTTCTTAGAGTTATAATATAATGAATTTAAAAATTCATTACAACGCGAGAAAAATGGCCTCAAATTTGACAATATCACACAATCAAATTGATAAGGTACGAATGACTTATTTAAAATGGTATTCATGGTTTGGTATCATAAAATAATAACATGATATAATAATGAATGATAGTAATATTGTTTTTGAATTCTACTATTATATTTTAAGTAGAGGGAATGAAGAGAAAAGATTAAGAGCTTTTTTTCTAACTAAAAAAAATTATATATAACAAATCTATTTAGCTCCCCTACATTTTTTGTCCAAGCCACTGCCAATAGAGCTTTTGTTATCCATAATAGCCTTATGCATTTATCCCAAATAATTTCTAAAGTCGTAGTTGTTAAATAAAAGACATAGTTCTCGGGCCCGTGATTGCGCATCTGGTGTAGTGGTATCATAGTACCCTCCCACGGTACTGACCGGGGTTCGATTCCCCGGATGCGCAATGTTCCTAAGTTTTCATATTTTCAGATGTTTTGATAAAATAGAATGTTGTTTTTTTTTTAATTCAAAAAATTACTTTTATTTATTAATTACAAAACAAAAATAGTATAAGCCATTAATTTATTTATATATATATATATATATATATATATATATTATTTTTAATATAATATCCTTTTATTTTTAAATTGATCATTATAATAACTAACAATTTTTTTTTCTTAAAATTGATTAAAATTTAAAAGTTTTTTATAATGGTTTAAAAAAAATGAATTTGATTAGTGTTATGTTCATTTTTATGTGCACTATATTTATTTATTTATTTATTTATAAATATGACTTACAGTCATTAAAAATTATTAATCTATAAATTTGTTAATAATTATCGTTTGTAATTGAAATAGGTTTTAGTATAAGAAAATGATTTTCAGAATGCTTCATTTATGCATTAAACGTCGGTGTGAGAACCTAGAGATAGATGTTAAAAAATTTGAATATACAAAATTATATTATAATATTATGATATTTCTATATATGCATTTTATTATTGTAAGACAATTTATGTTAGTGTGAGAACCTAGAGATAGATGTTAAAAAATTTGAATATACAAAAATATATTATAATATTATGATATTTCATATATGCATTTTATTATTGTAAGACAATTTATATGGGTTCTACGAAGTAAGAAATCACTTACAAAAACATTTTACTCCCAAAAAGTTAGTTTCTCTCAACGTTCTTTTACCTCTCAAAAAAATTGATCGTTTTTGTTTTCTTGAAGACTCAACACTATAAAAGTAATCACCGAGAAGAGTTATACCATATACCCCAACCAATATTATCTTTTGATAAAACAGTTATAAGTGGTGAAACTGTGTAAGGAGAAAGCAATGATAGAAACCATATATAAGGGAAGCTAATTTCTTTGCAAATTTAATGTTTTACTGTTGAAATATAAAATAGGAGTTTGATTATTGTCTGTGAATGTTGCTAAAGCTAGAGAAATGTTCTAAGAGAAACGAAATTATAATGAATGATGTCTATTGTGCTGATGATTTTCTTTTGTGTAGAGAAAGTTAAGACCGTTGTACAAAGAAGAGAATTTGATATGAGCTTTGTAATTATAAAGTGTGGGTGAAACTGTTGGATGGGATAAATTGATTTATGGTCGTTATTGTTAGTATTATGAAATTTGTGCAAACAGTGTTATAGTAGAAAATTTGGAGAATGAGTATGATTTGTATGATTAAATAGTTCCTTAGGATCTATTTGCTTGAATTACTTTGATGCACTAAGGTGATTTTACTTATGACATTTATCTTATATGAAAGAATGACTTATATCTTGCTAAATGGTTTTCCTTGTGTGCTTCCTATTGTGATTATGAATGTATTACAATATGTTTGACAATGCATGTATATGTGTAAAGGTTTCTGGTGTTTGGGTTGTCAAATTAGCTATTTCCAAGAGAAAATGCTAATCTAGGATGAGACCAAGTGTATTGAAGGGAACTTATGATGTGGGACTATCCTGAGCGTAACATCCCGACCGGACATTACAGATTTAAATAATAAAATAAATAAATAGTAGTTAATCGTCAATTAATGAAACTTCATTTCCCAAAACGCGGGAAATTTAAAACTTTATTTCATTTATAAAGTATCTCAAATTAACCTTATAAACTCAATTATAAAATAAATCTGTGTTCATAAACCAAAGGTTACAATATGTAAAATCCATAATAAAAACAACTCTATAAAAATCTCCCATGCTAGCCCATGCTTTGTCTCTAAGTCTCACCAGATCCACCTGCAACATCATCTACTTTCGTGTACCACGTACACGATCATTATCAAACTCAAGCAGATAGGGTGTTTTAATATCAAACAATTCATATATATAACATTTATAAATCCAATGCAAATATACCAAAGGAACCCATGACCTTTGATGTCACACACATGGTCACCACCATGTCAACCGTGTTTTACGTCTTCTGATGAGTACCTCAAGATGTCTTGCTGCCACACCTACCAGCCACAACTGGTAGAGCACGTGCGGGAAACCATGTTACGGATCACACACCGTAACGTCAAGTGGAGTTCCCAATACGAATAACATTCGTAACGTCCCAAGACTACCAAACTCGTCAGCTTAATACTGAGGAGGGCAATCTAACTGGACTCATTCGTACACGCCACAACGTGCACACTCACACCGGCAACACTCGTCAACCTAAGCAACAACTCAAGAGTTCCTCGTGTTCATCCGCCATCCCGAGCCATAACTCAAGAGATGTCATTCCGAGCCATAACTCAAGGAATGTCACGTGCTTAACCTCTATCCAGAGCCACCACTCAAGGGATACGTTCTGAGCCATAACTCAAGGAACACCAGCAAGCCGACCTTTGAAGTATCACCAAAGCCTTGTAGACCACGCACACTTAAATCAAGCAAACCAGAGGCATGATCTCTGCATTATCGCATGGCGCTGCTCTTGAACCGCCAGGCGAAACATGCTTCCAAATCGCCTGGCGGGGGACGCGTACCGCCAAGCGCTAAGCGCCTTTGCACACCCTGCCTCTGTAGGTATCGCCTAGCGGGACTGCTTTCACCGCCAGGTGCCACACTTCCCTGTTACCCATTGGAATCAGCGTTATCGCCAGGTGCCACACTAGTACTTGCGTAGTAGTGGTGTTGGTTTGGATTCAGGCACCATTAGTTCTCATCCTTACTCACATAGTCACTCAACAAGCCCAATTACCATATTTTTTCTTCATAAGAGTTCCTAATACATTACCACCATCATAATTACAACCTCAAGAATTTCTCAATCAAAATATCGCATTAAGATCCTTAGCCACACATAACCTTAAATTAATTTCATGCTTTATACCAATGATATAAACCCAACACCATAGTTAATTAAGAACACTACTAGTACCACTCATAATATGATCTTGTTTATCTCGAAACTTTGGCCTATCCCATGGCTTAACAAATTCAAGCTTATCCATCTAATCTCTTATTTATATATATATATATATATATATATATGTATTCCTGAATTCTTACCTCTCACATAACCAGTCCATTACAAGGATTTACTTATTTTATCTAACCAATCCCCCATAGTTACAATTCCTCATTACTTAAAGTCCTTCAATTACCAATATCACCATTAAACCGTATTAACATTTATCACAATTTTTCAACTTAGGTTGTCCTTATAATACCCCTAGATCCTACAATCATATTTCACAAGACCCTGATTAGTTTCAACCACCACAGTACCTCAAAACCCATAGAGCCCACAGCTCTGGTATAGCACCTGACGGCAAGCTGGGTGCCGCCAGGCGATTCCTACAAGCCCAGAAACTCAAAACCTCTCCTTGCACTTGCGAATCTTAACAACACCAAAAATTCTGGTTTTAATCGAAATTATGACCCAATAGGCTGAACTCACCTATTTAGAGTCACGGTCCATTCCTAAATTTCCAATATACGATATTTCATTAACAATTACCAATTAATTTCGTCAAACCTTGAGAATCCCCAATAATCAACCCTAACATTCACATTCATACAATTTTCCCTAATTAATATCCAATTACAACGTAATTACAATGATTCTTGATCCTCAACAATCAATACATATACGAATTCCATTTTTTCCTCAGTTAAAATTGTTCCAGAATCCCAAAAACATCAAAATTGAACCAAAATTGGTTCGCGTCGCCTGGCGGTTAGGGTTGTGCCGCCAGCCAGTTCCTCTACAGGAACCCAGAATTTGCTTAGAAAAGGATGAGTTGCATGGCGACAATTCATCGCCCGCCAGACAGTTTCTGGAAATTTCCAGAAACACGAGTTTAAACAGAATAGAAGAATTCCATGCATATTCATGTTATATTTATCATACAATTCAGACTTAAACACAAAATAACGCGTAAAGCTCCCCTAACCTGGGTTCCTTTGCTTAAATTTTGGAAATGTCTTTGAAGCTCTTGTGCACCACAAAATAATTCAGCCCTTGTCTCCTTCCAAGCTTGCTTCCAATCCTTGTTATCCTCTCCAAAAATCCAGAATACTCTCCCCTTACAACCCTTTCCTTTGGCAGCACCAAAAACTCTCTCTTTCTTCTTCAATTGGTCACTTAATTAGCTGTTAATGAAGGTTTATGTTCCTAAAACTAAATTTAGCATTTAACTTAGCTTAATGGTCATTCATTGGTTGTCTTAGGATGGTTTTCCAGCCCTCCCTTGGCTGCTAGGGTTTCTGGCTTTTCATATTCATGCCAAAACTAATTCTAGCAAAAATAAAGTTTAATGTGAAACTACCAAGGTTTGAACCCATAACCATGCCAATGTCCAGATCAATGCACAACCATTTAACCAATTCATGTTTTGTAATAATTCTTATAAATATAGGATTATTTTATCCCTCCTCATGGTCCAGCACATTACTAAAACAATAATAATAATGTAAATAACATACAATGGCATACATAAAACTCGAACTCAAGTCCTCTCAACACAATCAAGTACTCTCAACCACTTGAGCTAGTACTTTTCCACGTTATACATGTCAGAATTAAATGCCATAAAGGCTCCTACTACCTGCATTTATTAATAATTAAATTTCACGGGTCTTACATTCCCCTCACCTTAAAAATTTTGTCCTCAAAAATAGGACTTACTAGGAAACAGGTGAGGATAAGACTTCCTCATGAGATCTTCCATCTCCCAATTCATCTCTTGTGTTGCCTCGTCCCAGAGGACCTTCACTGTCCGGATCTCCTTCCCCCCTGAGTTGCTTGACTTGGGAATCCAATGTTCTCATCGGTCCAACTCCAATGGTTAGATCTTTGCGCACTTGGATATCATCATGGTACAGTACATGTGTAGGATCTGCAATGTACTTCTTCAGCTGTGATACGTGGAAGACATTGTGTAAGTTTTCCAAGTGAGGTGGCAAGCCAATCTCGTAAGCTGCCGATCCAATCCTCCTCATGATCTGATACGGATCGATGAATCGAGGAGTCAAGTTCCTCGACTTGAGAGCTCTCCTAATTCCTGTTGTAGGTGTAACCTTGAGGAATACATAGTCACCTGCCTCAAACTCAAGCAACCTCTTCCTCTTATCTACATAAGACTTCTGCCGACTCTGAGTTGCACGCATCCGATCCTGTAGCACATTCACTTTCTTAGTGGTCTACTATAAGAATTCTGGCCCAAGCACCACCAACTCTCCATCTTGCTGCCAACACAATGGTGTCCTGCATCTCCTACCATACAAAGCCTCATATGGTGCCATTCCTATGCTGGAATGATAACTATTATTATAAGTGAACTCCACCAATGGTAGCATATCACTCCAAGTGCCCAAGTGATCCAACACACAAGTCCTTAGCAAGTCCTCTAGTGACTGAATGGTTCTCTCAAACTGACCATTGGTTTGAGGATGATAAGCTAAGCTCATTTTTAACTGAGTACCTAGTGCTTTTTGCAGCTACTGCCAGAACCTTGATGTAAATCTCAGATCTCGATCAGACACAATACTCATTGGTCTAGTTGTAGTCTCATTTTAGAAGCTTTTAAGAAGAGTTTAGTATGAATATTGTGAGATTTTTGAGTTTGATGTAGAGATAAAGATCAAGGCAAGCATTCAAAGGTTCGGAGGAAGCCATGAGTGAAGTTGAATCAACCAAAAATTGCTTGATAAAATGTAGAGTTGACTTTTACTGAAAGAGTTTACCATAGTTGACTTAGAATTGACTGATTTTCAAGTCCAAATGTCATGGCACTCACGAGGAATGTTTTGGAACATTTAATCACATTTGTACTAACTTTAAAAGAGTTGAAAACTGGTCAAAAGATACATGAGACTCTTAAATCTAGTTTTCACATATTTAGTTCATTTATGTGATTTTAGTTGTAGATAACTTTGATTTATTTGTTTCTTTAGTTTTGAATCCAGACAAGTGTCAAGTAAATTGATATTTCAATGTACACCTATCACACTTTTGTTTTCTATATTAGCATTATACAATTATCTCAAATAATTTCCATAATTTATATCATTGAAACAATCTACAAATTTAAGAGCATAAAGTAGCGCATCTGGTGTAGTGGTATCATAGTACCCTCCCACGGTACTGACCGGGGTTCGATTCCCCGGATGCGCATTCTATCATTATTTTTTTATTTTTGTATTTTGTTCTATAAAATAGAGTATTGTATTTTTTTAATTCAAGAAATTATCATTTATTAATAATCACAAGACAAAAATAGTTTAAATCATTAATTTGTTTTATATATATTATATTTTTTTAGTTTAACATCTACTTATTACCTACTTAAGGTTCAAAATTAATGAATAATATGATTTGTCTATAGGATATCGTAGGGAAAACCCCAAAATGCCCCTCTGAAATAATGACACTTGTACATTTATTGGGTTTTAGTGTCATTTCCATTGTCTGCTTCCCGGCTTGTTTTCATGTTCTTCTCCATATGAGGGTTTTAGTGTCATTATATAATGTAGCAAATGTTGCAGAGGTGATGTGAGCTTTCTGTAGACGAAGAGATGGATTAGAATCAGTTTTCTTTTCAGCTTGGCGGGAATACTGTGGATGAATGGATGTGGATCCGGCTTATTGTAAAAAAATTGTTCTTAAGGGCTTTCTTCCTACACTTCTAAGCATCTTTTTATCGACCTCCAAAAATTTTTTAAATTCTTAAAATACTTTTTGATTATTTAAAGAAACTCATGAACATCACATCCCAAAAATATTTTTGGATGTCGATTTCCAAAAGTCAAAATATATAACTTCCGAAAATTAAAATATATCATTGAAAGTCAAAATATATTACCAGAAGTCCATTTCCAAAAATCAAAATATTTAACAAGAAATCGATTTCTGAAAGTCAAAAATCATTATTGGAAATCAACTTCTGAATATAAAAAAACATTACCAAAAATCAACTTCCAAAAATAAAAAAAAAATTAAATCAATTTTAAATATTTTTAATTCTTTTTAAAATTTATTTTTTCTAACTTTATTTTATTTTACTTTTTAAAACACGTATTAAAAATTATAAAATATATGAATTTAAAAAACAGATTTTGACTTTCCTTTATTTATTTATATATATATGTATATATATATATATATATATATATATATATATATATATATATATATATATATATATATATATATTATTTTATTTAAAGTTATATTATTTTAATTTAAATTATTTTTTAATTTCATTTTTTAATTTATCTATTTTATTGATATTATTATAATTATTTTATTTATATATTTTATATTTTATTTAAATTTTTTAATTTTGTTTAAAATTTAAATATTTAATTTTAATCAAATTTTTTAAATTATATATTTTTTTATATTTTTAAATTTAAATTTATTTTTATATAATTTATTAAAAATTTAATAAAAATAAAAAAGAATTAAAAAAATCATATTTAAAATAACATATATAAATAATGAAATTTTAAATTTTAAAAAAAAGAATATATATATATATATATATATATATATATATATATATATATATATATATATGTATATTTTTTTATTTTTTTTAGTTAAAAGTTTTATTATTTTAAAATGAATTTAAATATTAAATAAATTAAATGAAGCAGAATAAATTTTTTATTCTTTTGTTTTTTTATTTTAAGTTTAATATTATTTTAATTTTACTGATTTTTATATTTATATTTATTTTCAGTATATTAAATAAAAATAAAATTATATATATATATATATATTAATATTTTTTTAAATATATATTAAGAAATATGAAAACATAAAAATAAATCAAATAATAAACTAAAAAAATCATTAAAAGTTAAAAAATATAAATTTTATAAAGAATCAAAAATATTCAAAATAAAATTTGTTTTTTGACTTACGAAAGTCAACTTCCGGAGAATGTTTTTTGACTTCCGGATGTCGACTTCCGGAAATATTTTTTGACTTCCGGAAATCGACTTCCAATGATAATTTTTAACTTTCGGAAGTCAACTTCCAGTGATACATTTTGACTTCCGGAAGTCGACTTCCGGTGATATATTTTGACTTCCAAAAATTGACTTCCGGTGATATATTTTGACTTCTGGAAGTCATATATTTTGACTTCCGAAAGTCGACATAATTTTGGGGGTGTGGTGTCTGCGGATTTCCTTAAATGGTCAAAGGGTTTTTTGGGAATTTAAAGAAAGTTTGGAGGTGTAGAAGAAATTTTGGAGGTTCAGGAAGAAAGACCTTGTTCTTAAACGTGGCGATTTTTTATTTCAGGCCCTAATGTTAGAAGTAGTGCTCCATCACTAATTGATACAAGAAGATCAAATAAGGGAAAGAAGACTAGTTAAAAACATAGTTATAGAAATTTAGGAAAATGCAAGATCTTTTTTGGCATTTTGTTTCCAACTTGTACATCTTTAGATGATGTTGGATAATATGAACTTTTTAATATGAATTATGAATCAAAATATTTATGATCAAAATTTATGTATGTGATATTTTTTTTCCTTTTCTAATTTTATAAAAGAAATATAAAAATAATTTTACATTCAAATTACAATAGTTCGAAACGTCATATTATATTTTAGTACATTGAAAATAATGACACCTTTAAGTGTCATTTTTCACAATAGAATTCTTTTAAAATAAACAAATTACAATAGTTCTAAACGTCATTATTTGTATAGTGAATATGATAGTTTCAACTGCCATTATTTGTGCAGTGCATTAAATGGCGATTGTTGTGCCGTTTCACGCAAGACCACCATATTATACTTTTTTGGCAGCATAATATATATCGGTATGTGGCCCCGCCACATGCGAAAAATATTGTTGTCATAACCGCCATATTATGCAACAAATAATCGTTGTATTTAACACAATCTTTTGTAGTATTTCTTCTTAGAATGGCGAGAGTACTGTAGATGAAGGGATGTGATCATAAGTCTTTTTTGTTTTTTAAATGTTCTGTGTATTACATTGAAATACTTAAAAAAGAGAATTTCATTATTTCTTAATTTTGTAGAAATAGGTGATATAAACAAGGAAGTGTGTAGCCATAATTGCAAGTTGGACCAAATGGTGTGTTTACTAAAACAACAAAAATTTCTCATTGTGTTTCTTTTTCTTTAATGATGGCTGCAACTATTGATTTAGGGGAATGATATTGATTCATGAAGAAGATTCATCGAGTGATTTTGTATCATTTTTAGGTATTTGAGACTAACTTCAACCAAGTAATTTGATCTTTCATTCAAATTTCATTTTATTTAACATCTCCACCTTTTTGTAGTTTTTAAGGTTTTCTTAGTTTTGCTTCTACTTCTTCTTCCCTTTGTCTTTCATAAGGTTAGGTATTTTTCTTCTTATTGTGCTTGTATTTTTTTTTAATATGTTGTTGTTTTCTTATTATGCGTCTCCTTATTTCTTCTCCATTTTCCTTATATTTTGGTGTGTTTACCTGTTATTTAAAATGTTGTTTAGTTGTTGTTGGTACCTTTCAGTCCTCTTTTTCAGGTAAGATTTGTTGGCTTTATTTGTTTTCTTCTACTTTTATTGCGTTTATTTACTTTTGTTGTAAGTTCAACAGTATAAAGAGATTGGTGGTAAAAGGAAAACACTTAAACTTCGGATTAAAATCAATTAGTTGTAGTATGTTAAGAATATGGATGGAAGCAAGCATTTGGAAAAGATTCTCATGGATGATAAGGTACATATGTTTTTTCAAACTTATTATTGTAGATAAAAGTTTTTGTGACTTTAGTTATTTGTACTTTATTAAAATTTTCACATGATTGTATGTGTTGTAGAGTGACCTTATACAGGCTATGGTAAGAAAAAAAATACCTAGTTGCATGGGAGGGTAGGTTGGTAGAGAATGAGACTTATGTCATGCATAATTTTAAAATTCAGAAGAACTAGGCACAATATCAAGTACGTAACGGTGTTTGTAAGCTACTGTTTATTGGTTTTACTGTCGTTAAAGTACAAGCACTTTCCAATATTCTTATGAAAACATTCAATTTTAAAAGCATAAAGGAAATCAGGACGGTGACTTTTGTGCTGATATCTTGATTAGTATCTTAAGTTTGCTTATTTTTTATTGGTATTCTTCATATGTCTTATGTTGATGCTAATTATTAAGCTTATCCATTTAAATGTAATTGAAATTGTGCACAATATGGAAAACGATCCAAACTCTACAAATATTGTCTTTGAATTGTTTGATCTAAGGTGATTAAGATCATTTGTTTGAATTATATTATTTAATGCATATTTAATTATACTTATAGACTAATTTCTAGAGGGTAAATATTATTTATTTATAGTTTAAAAAAAAAAATTAACACAGCTAACAATTGGTTATTGAATATTATAATATTTTATATTAAAAGTATGGTCTAGTTCTATTATTCAAATATTAAAATAGATTTTTCTCTTCTGATTTTATGATTTTAGTCGTTGTATTTTAGAATTTTTCACAAGTTTGGTCAACTTTGTAAAAGTATACATTTTTTATTTCTTTTATTTTGATCCAATTAAATCTTAAACTTAACATATCCATTTAAGGTAGTATTAAGAAATAATTTAATTAATCAACATTTAAAATGAACTTTTGAAAAGAATAACAATTATTTTGAAAAGAAAACATTAACCAAAATTTAAGAGAAAAATTTTTGAAATGATTCTTTTTTAAGTAATTAGTGAAAAGATAAGAGAAGAAAATAAAAACATATTTGAACATAAGATGGAATAGCATATTTTATTATATCAAATTATTGAATCTCTTACGTATTAAAGATATAAATAATAAAATGAATTTTTTCAACAAAGCGCATCTGGTGTAGTGGTATCATAGTACCCTCCCACGGTACTGACCGGGGTTCGATTCCCCGGATGCGCAACGCCAAAGGTTTGTGAACTTTTCACAAAATAGAGTGCGATTTTTTTTTTTATTCAAGAAATTACTATTTATTTATTAATCACAAGAAAAAAAACAAAAATAGTATAAACCATATATATATATATATATATATATATAAATTTTAGTTTTAGTCTTACATCATACCTACATAAGGTTAACAAATAATGGATAATTTGATTGCTCTACAGAGATTAATACTCATAAATAGAGATTAAAGACATCTATGTTATAAAAGAAATTTAAATACAATTTCTGCCTTGAATAAAACTTAGGAGCCTAAGTAAGATTTGCATATTAATCTTAACTTATTTTAAAAATACATTTCTTTATATTGTGGAAAAAGGTCCAGCTCACAAAAATTCCTCGTATAGAATGAATTAGGATTAGAGTTAAATTAGGTTAAGATTAAAATTCAAAGCACATTTTACTCATTAAATGACAAAATACTATTTTAATAAAGACAAATTAAAGATCTAAAAAATAAAGCACAAAATTCATTTCAGAGTTTTGTTTTTAAATTTTTTCGTTTTGTAAATTTTAATAAAAAAATTTACTATTAAAAATTCTTATATTATATAATTTTTTTTGTAAATTTGTTAAAAAAAGTTGTAAGAAAAGACTTTTTTCTATCATTTTTTCTAAACATCTTAACTAAGGTATTTCTTTTGTGGATAATTATTTTATACAAAATTATAAAATCCATAAATATTTTTTACAAAATTTGTTGCGAAAAGTTTTTTATATAAATATTTTGTAAAAAAATTGATAACAATTTCTTACAAAATATTTTTCATCACAAATTTGTAAGTATTTTCTAAAAAAATTAAAATAAAATTAGTAGGAAATATGATTTTTTTAGTAGTAATTTACTTCTAAAATGTTAAAAAAATAATAGTTTTTCCAAGCAAAACTATAATTTTCTGTTTTGTGTTCAATAATTACTATTGTTATTAGAGATGGCAAACAAACCTGTCCCCGTGGGTATTGTCCGAACCCGTTCCCGTTTTGACGGGGAATCCCCGATTTTTTCAATTGGGTATGGGGATGGGGATGGGGATGAATATATCCCCGCCATAATACCCGTCCCCGCCATATCCTCATCCTCATTTAAATTAT
>Ga0214544_1009516_pt1 | contig 15156 bp, 6 predicted proteins | sample CNSS3metaG_FD_160074 | JGI IMG/M metagenome (GOLD analysis project Ga0214544, IMG submission 160074) | Root nodule microbial communities from cowpea collected in UCLA plant growth center, Los Angeles, California, USA - CNSS3 | ecosystem: Host-associated > Plants > Roots > Nodule | place: USA...
GTGTTAGCAAAAAAGGACCCAATTGAACAAAATTGACGAAAATTGGGACCTATTTGAACACAAAACCAAAATTAGGACTTGTTTCAAAAAACTTGACGAAAATTGGGACCAAAAAGGTATTTTAACCATATATATATTAGAACACTAGGACTGTTCCAACTCATATATAAATATGAAAAGTTTTCATAATACAGTGTACCTACAATAGAAAATGATTGGTGCATTTATAAGTCAAAAGATCATAACTTGTATTCATCCATTAGGACAGTCCAATTGTAAATCAAACACCATATTTAGCAATTGTAATATGGCCGATGTAATGTATCATGTCTTGACAGCAATCTCCCACAAAATAATCTGCCTAATTATGCTTTGCATTGTGTTCTGTCAACGGGTGTCTGCAAATATGTTTTAGTTCTCACAGGTGTTTATGTATGCATTGGTCTATCAACATTCCTCTTTAGATAATGTCCACCATAGCCAATTACCAATGTCTTTAATCTGTATTTACTTATATGCTCATCACAATGCTCAACCATCAATCTTACCTCGAGAGGAAACACAAAATTATAACAAAAAAAATGTTAGTGAACAAAAGTTTTGACACTGATAGGTAGGGTGAAAATATAGAACCATGCATATATTATACCTACGAATCTAATAATACTCTTAATGCCTACAGTCGCGATATTATGAAAATGATTTTTTGACTACTAAATCTTGACAACTTTCTATTACAATCTTAGGTGTCATTTTCTTAGTGATTTTTTATTTTTTCATTTTCTCTTTCTCAATATTCAAAAACTACTTAAGAGATGTCAGCTCATATACTAAGAGAAAATTGTTAAAATTTAGTAGTCAAAATATCATTGTACATTGTTATATACAACACATAATTGAAGAAAAGACTCAGTCCATAAAACACCTCACTCTTCAATGGCAAACAAAGTCTCAGTTATTAATCCTTCCTATTGTGTTCCTCAATCAATCACTCTACAAATTAATACTGAGAAAAGAGTCGCTTACAGTGAAACGGATGATCGTCTCTTCTACATTGAAGATACCTTTTTCACACTTCACGACCGTCGTGTCTTATATGATAATACAAAAAACCCCATCGTCACTTTCATTTGGTTGATGAATATTCTTAATGTCTTTTACTATGATTTCATTTGGTTGATGAATATTCTGACTTATTTAAATATTCATCACTTATTGTTTGTTTCTAATTAGTCTTAGGAAGAATGCAAAGTTTCCAAGGGTAAAAGTAGTGATTCATCAAAATTTCTATTTGGAGTGAAGAAAATGAAGAAATCGTCAACGATTCCGCGTGGGATTACTAAATTAAACGTGTTCCTCGCAAAGAACCGAGACAAAGAGAAAAGTGACTTTAGAGTCATCATTTATGGAAAAGTAAACGGTCGTGCAGTGTTTATCTCGGGGAATCTCCTACCAACTTCAAAAAGTGTTTTTCCCATAGTGAGTGTTGTGTTGTTTTGTGACAACGTGAAGGGCATCAGAATTTTAGAAAAAGGAACTAAAAACACTGTTGCGAACAAAAAACTCTTCATAACATTGTAAGGCAACCCAGCCACACCCAACTTCAGAAAGGGAAACTCCATCCTTCAGTCTCGTGTCTTTCTCCTCTCCTTCGTGTTTCTCCTACGTTCACCACGAGACCTCGACGGCGTCGAATGCAACCCAGCCACATAGTGCGACTTTGACGGAGAGCCACGACACGACGAGGACAACGCAGAGCCGCCACACTGCGACGGACAATGACAATTCCGAGGAATGGCGACCACCATGACACATGTTCATTCCTCATTCGAATTTTGAGCCCTAATTTTCAATTCGTAGCCCCAATTTGCAAATTCCCTAACCTTATTTTATTTCCCCCAATTGGAGTTGAAGGTGTTGTATGATTCATTGATGTAATTTGGAGTCCCCCAATTGGAGTAATTGTTTCTGCTGTAATTCCAGTCGTGACAGTGTTGAGATAGTTGGTGTCATAATTGGCTTCTTTCGAGGTAATTGCTAGAGTGTTTGTACTTGTTTGTGTAGTCAATGGTAATTGTTGTAATTAAGTGATGTCTGTCGTATATTTGTGGCGTCTGTAATTAAGTAAATTGATGTAATTACATTGTTGTTTGTGTCGTCTTGTTTTTGTCATCTGTAAATTGCTGCAAGTTATTATAATTCAGTTGTTTGTTGTTGTTTAGGGTGTTGCTTGGGTTGCTATTTGTGTTTTATTTTACTGAATTATGTCATTATGTTTGTTTGTGTTAGAATCTAGTGAACCTAAGTGGTTAGTAAGATATAATGGATGAGTCAAATATTATTCATCCTCCGAATGTTGTTCATGAAACTGAGAATGTTGATGTTATTAAAGAGGATATGGATGAGAGTGTTAAACTTAGGGATTCATCTTCTAAGAAAAATGAAAAGTCAACAACTTCTGACTGTTGGAAATATTTTATTAGGATTATGGTTGGTGACGATAGAAAAGAGTGGGCAAAGTGTAATGGGTGAAACCAAAAATACATTATTGGTAGTAAAAAGTATAGCATTTCTCATTTCAAGTCTCACATTGAGAGATGTAGCAAACTTAAATGTGAAGATGGAAGGCAAATGACAATGGAGGGGCAAGGAAAGTTAACTATTCAAATAGCGTTAATAAAATGTACCAAATTGATTAAAATTTGATGAAAATGATACCTAATTGAACGTAAAACGAAAATGAGAATCAAATTAAACAAACACAACGAAAATAGGGACTAAATATATATATATATATATATATATATATATATATATATATATATATATATATATATATATTTAAGCCTAACATTTATATAAGAGTTAAATATGGTCTTAATTTGGAATGGATGAAATTTCTCCAGCTTAAACAAAATTGGGATTAAATTGAGACAAAGTAACAAATACAATGACTAAATTGAGATTTTTGACATCAACAGTGACACGTTGCACTATCATTGCCACGTCATATTGCTTTTGCCGCGTAACAGTACCTAAATTTGACTCGTGCCATTTTTTTTTAAAAGATTAAACATTTAAATAAAATTAAATACAAAATAATGAAAAAATCATTCTAAAATATTATTAACAGAAGGAACCTGATTTCAACAAATTTATCAAAATAGGGACCAAATTGAGACAAATAAAAAAATTGATTTATTTTTTTTATAAAAATAGAGACCAATAAAATAATTTAGCCAAATTAAATTTTCAGAATTTAAAATTATAAAATACTTAAAAAAAAAAATACTAACATGAATTATAAGGAGACCAACAAAAATGCCAATCAGTAAGGACAACAATGGTTGACCCTTGGTAGGACAACACTGACTATAGTAACCAGGCCACAAGTCATAGAGGTGAGGAGCATAGTGGAGGCAAGAAACCAAAGAAGCGACACGATGAGGAAAGGCACAAAGAGGTTGAGTTACGAAAAATGAAACCATAGGAGAAAACACAAAATTGAGGAGAATAACACCAAACAACTAATGACTAAATGGACCAATAAGATAATGGTGATTGACTACAAAATTGCAATGCAATATTCATAATGGATAGAATATGAAGGTTTATAGAAGTCAAACATGTAGGTTCAATTAGGACCAACCAAGTTATGGAGGTCTTAGGAACGAAGAGATGTTGAAAAACCAAAGGTTTGTTGTTTTGTAGTGTAGGGGTTCAATTTGAGTTGCAGATATAGAAAAGCTTTCAACTTAGACAACAACAATTGCCAAAAATGATGCTTAAACAGGGGATGAACATGTAGAAACTGAAAATGCAAGGAAATAATAGTTCATTAAATAATTTTCTTATTGGGCTTAAATAGTCATTTGGTCCTACTTTTGGATTAGTTTTTTCAGTTTGATCCTACTTTTGAATTTTTATTCAATTGGGTCTTAAATTTCAAAAATTTGTTTCAATTGACTCCTTCGACCTAACTCCGTTAAAATTATTAATAGAAAACTGTGTACGTGTTAGTTTGGCATTGACGTGGATCACTGTTCAGTACGTGACTGTGAATGCACTATGACATGGACTATGGTTTAATTGAAAAGGGGATTTAGGTTTTTGAATTGTAGATGTTGGGTTGTCGTGGAGGATGGCTCTTCTTCCCTTTATCCACTCTTCTCTTGCCATCCACCTTTCGCTAGAAAGTCATGTCTCGTTGTCATCGTCGTCTTCTTGCAACAGTTAGGGGCAACATGGTGGTGGTTCTAGGGTTTTAGGTGGAGCACCCATTTGTGATTGCGGAGAGCTTGCCGTAGTACGGACAGCAAGAACTGCAAAGAATTTGGGTAAACAATTTTGGAATTGTGTCAATTTCAAGGTTTATTTCATATGAGGTTTAATTGAAGTTGCTTATGTTATTTAAATTGAAGGTTTGTTTAATTTTTTTGAAACAGAGAAGAGGGGAAGATATGATGGGGTGTAATTTTTTCAGATGGTGCTTTTTTCATATGGTGTTGATGAAAGAGATGCTGTAATCATTGGGCAAAGGAGAAGGATCTCTGGTCTGGAGAAATCAATGAGAGTTTGGAAGAAAATATTTCAGTTATTAATAGTTGGTATGTTGTTTCTGGTTTTAATGAACATATTGTTTGTGATATGTTTTAATTCCCATGGGGTGCTTCTACTGTTGTAATGTTATTTAGTAGTAAATGAAGCTGTTTTGGCAAGACATGTTCAATGAACCCGATCATGGAATAAAATTTTCATAATAATCCTTTCCTTTTCACAATTCCAATTTATTTCTGGTCCAGCTTAAATAATGCAAAATTCCATTTTGCTTTTTATATTGCAACTATCTGATTTAATGAATTTAAAAGTGCAGTATATTTGACAGCAAAAACTAAACCAGAATGAGAACACGAATAATCCACAATTGATGATAACATATTCTTTGATCATAAATTTCAAACAACATTGTTTGTCAAAATACATTCCAAAGTAAACTTCCTCCATAAAGATGCACTACATAACAAAAATAACATAAAAGTAAATAGTGCACTACATAATTTCCTTCAAAATAGTGTAGTACATAATTTCCTTCAAAATAGCAAGTGACTAGAACACGAATTTTGTCGCCAAGTTCTCTTCTCTAGTCGTCCCTACGAATCAATTTCATGCCACAAAGCCTGCGAACCCTACGAACCAATTACGAATTTGTGTCTGTGAACGCTGCGAATCGATCTCCTCCTACCAGCCGGCGAAACTACGAACCCTAAACCCTTTTAGTTAAAATCAATCCCCAAAATGCCTAAAATCCTAAAACTCTTTTCAATTAATTTCAATTTCACAGTCACAACCACTGAACAGTGTCCACGTCAACGTCAAACTGACATGTACACAGTTTTTTGTTAATAATTTTAATGGAGTTAGGTCGAAGGAGTTAATTGAAACAAATTTTTGAAATTTAGGATCCAATTGAACAAAAATTCAAAAATAGAACCAAAATAAAAAAAAAAAAAAAAAAAAACTGATCCAAAAGTAGGACCAAATGACTATTTAAGTCTTCTTATTAACATTAGTTATAAAGATTTTTATTACCATTGAAATTAATCTTTAATTATGAGATTAGTCTCTAAACATACTTTTGATCACTAAACTTAATTATTATTTAAGAGTTTTCTCGTAATATCACTTCCAACTCAAAATTTTAAAATAATAAATTTATGAATTTTCATTTTTATATAATACTTAACTTTTTTTTAATTCTATTTAGACTTACTTTTTTTTTCGATAGATATTTTAAAATGTATTAAGAATTTTTTATTATATTAAATCAATATATTATAAAGAGGCATAATAATGACGGTATAAAGAAAACAGAAGAAAAGATATACCCGTAGTTCATGTATAAACGACAAAGCTAATGACTGATGACATAACACCTTCTCGTTCATTTTTTTTCTTATGTCCAGTGTCAATCATTCTAAACTTATTAAAAAGATTTCATTTTATTCCCAAAGTTTTGCAGAATAAGTGATCCCATCTGCACAAGTAAAAGATATATCATCAACGTCAATGAATTTTGTAAAGTTGAATGAACGATGAAAAAAATTAAAAATAAAAATAAAAATTGGTAGACAAATTTACATTATTTTTGCCAACTTTTCTAAGTAATTACTTTATCTTCTTCGTCGTACTTGCGAAGAATGAACAAACGAAAGGCTTGCGGTTTTGACTACGTCAATAGTTTAGGCTTGCGGTTCTCTTTAATCACATTTTGTATGGTGAAATTTGTTTTTTCATTACACTGCAATATTATTTTAAGTATTTGATGAATGTATCTCATTAAAGGCAGTGTTTTATATTTTTATAATATTGTTGAAATTGTAATTGTGATTAATTTTGGAAATTCAAACACAAACAATTAATACTTGGATGTTTCATATTGATGGTTATGAAAAGTTTTGAATAAAGTTTTAAAATTAATTAGTTTTATAACTGTAAACATATGATTTAGTTTTGTATCCATAAAAATAAAATATGTTTTATTTAGTTTTATAACTTTAAATGATTTATGATAATTCAGTTAGTATGAGTAAATATTATGTAATTTATATAGCTTTATAAGTGTAAGTATATTATTTAATTTAAAAAAAAATGTTTCTTTTGTTTTATAATTGATAATTAGATGATTTAAGATAATATGTATTTAGACTGAGTAAATATATATCATGTGATTTACATTATCAAACATGTTTATAATAAAATATAAGGATTATATATTTATTTTAATATTCTGAGTGACTAAATTTTTAGTTGATTATTGTTTAAAATTTTAGAAATTTTAAAAATTAGAAAATTATAGTCAACGTTATATATTTATCTGCAAGAATAAGTTATTTATAAATTGAAAAATCAAGAAACTCTGAAATCAAACCGAGGAAAACGTTTCAAATTGTTTAAAACATACTGACTAAAATTAGTCTCTTTGAGTAAATATTTTAAATAACTTAAAGTACAGTGTCTAAATTATTTAAATCATTTAAACGTATTTTAGTTCAACTTTAGAGTGTGTATACATTCAATTGATGTACTCTATTTTTCATACAATAATTTAATTTATATTTAATTTTATATTCATGTATATATATAATGCTAACTTTAGTTTTTCTATGAGATTTAATACGAATAATTAAATTAATTATTCATGTCAAAATTAGAATATCTTATCCAACAAGTTGACAAATATATTTTATTTTTTAAAATGCACATACTAAGTCTAACCTTAATTTTGATAGAATTTCAATTTCAGTTTAAACCATCTATTTTATTCTATCCAAATGAATACTTAATTATTGCGGCAGTGCATATTTGATTGTTTAGTCTTCTTTAAGATCACTTTTATTCAATAACTTGTTCAGTAATGCTGCCAAAATCTTGAATTAGTCGTACACACACACACACACATATATATATATATATATATATATATATATATATATATATATATATATATATATATATATATATTTTGTATTTGCAAATGGAAAACTTCAACCGTGTTGTTCTATATATTACGATATACAACAGATATACATGACATGAAGACACTTTGGTTCCATTAATGGCAGACAAAATCTCAGTGATCAATCCTTTATACTGTGTTCCTGAATCTGTCAGTATACAAATTAATACTGAAAAAGGAGTCGCTTACAGTGAAAAGGATGATCGTCTCTTCTATATGGACGATACCTCTTTCTCACTTCGCGACCGTCGTGTCTTATACGATGATACACAAAAACCCATCGTCACTTTCTACAACAAGGTTTGTTTCCTCATGCATCTAACTATAATCATTCTCAAGTGAAAATTTTCATTCTAACCACTGAATGTTAGATGACCTATTTTGTTATACAGTACTAAGTTTGTTGTGTTCTTATTCTTAATTTGTATTATGCAGATTATGAGCTTGCGTGAGCAATTCAAAGTTTTGAAGGGTGGAAGCAATGATTCGTCTGATTTGCTATTTTCGGTGAAGGAAGTGAAGAAATCGTCGACGACCCCTTCTGGGATTACTAAATTGAACGTGTTCCTGGCAGGGAACAAAGAGGAGAAGAAAAGTGACTTTAGAGTGATAATTTATGGAAGTAAACACTCGTGCACTGTTTATGTCGGTGAATCTCCTACCGTTATAGCCAAAGTATGACTGATTACACTTATGTTAGATGCATGTTTTTTATAAGCAGAAAAATTTAAAAGTACTAGGCTAATAATATATGCATGTTTTTTTCTCTGTGATGTAGATGGAGAATAATGGTGGGTTCAATGTCTTGGTGTATCCGAACGTAGACTACGCATTCATAGTGGCACTGTTTATGATTGTCAAAGACATGTATTGTTCTAATGAGTCCAAGGATAGTGGACAAGGTAGCAGCGCCGCCATAAAAATGATTTCAACATCTTTATCGCTTGATTCAGGCGACTAAAATAAATGTATTCTTTAAGAAAATCAAAGTAAAAGTGAACAAATAAATTCAAGTCCCCCTTATAATGTATTTATATAGATGTCTGTTGTATCATGTTGTATACGACTATTTCTATTATCTTGTATTATATCAATGATAGCAAAGTTACCTTATAATAGATTCAAAATATGTGGGACAAGTTTGTTTTTTACCTTATCTCTTGTAATAACAAAACCAATCACAAAATTTTGTAGGTAAACAAAAAAAAAATCATGGGTAGGTAATCGAATACTGTTGGAAAAAAAACTTATATAGTCATATGTCAACAATTACAAGGTATTGACATGTGAATAATGACTATAATATTATACTCTAATTTATAAATTAATTTATTGATTTAGTAATCGAGACTTTATAATTAATTTCAAAATTCAGTGTAACGTGTAGGTCGACGACACTTCTCCTTTATTAACAATTATTAGAAAAGTACTGGAGACCTCACTTTTTGTGTATCGTGTCTCTTTTTCTTGTAGACATCTTATAATTTGATCCAGTGTTTATGTTTTAATCTTACTTTTTTTTCGATCTCAGTCCACTTTTGAAAAACTTTCGTTTTATAGAACCACTAAAGGAATGGATAAAAATAAACCCTAATCCCAAAAGTTCACTCTTAAAATGGATTAGAGTTAGAGGAAGAATGGGTTTGACCTCACTGTAAGATTAAAGGTCAAGTCATTCCAACCTAATGTTGTCTCCAATTCGCTTAAACTGAAGTTTGAATCTAATCTAACCAAATCAAAAGTCAAATTGAGTTGATTTGAACTTGCTATAAGTATTTGTATTAACTGTTTCATATTTTTGCTTAGTTATTGTTGGTCCTAAAAAGAATTGCAAAGAGTGTTCTACTACTATAAGATCAGAAAAAAATATTTTAAATTGGTTAAATAAATTAAATGGATGAAGGTTTATATTTAAATGGTTTAAATACATTATTGGTTTCAATTTTTGTAAATTTTATTTTCTTTGGTCCTCTTTTTTTGAAAGATTCAAAATAGTCATAATATTTTTGTAAATTGTGGTCAATTTGATCTTTTTTACATTTAAATTGTCAATAAATGGTGAATAGTTACTATCACATGTAACTTTATGGTTTATTTAAATTATTATGTGGATGGTATGATAAAAAGATGTCTAGCATAGCTTAGAGCTTGTCAGTGAAGGAGGTTTTTGGTTCAATTCCAATAGTGCTATTAATATTATAAGCTGATTATGATAGTTATGTGAAAATTAATTCTAATTTATTTTTTATGGATAGTTTAGGTTTTAATGAGAAATTGTTTGGTGGTATAACCGATGGATGAGTATAATACGATAATTAAGTTTTAGTAGATGAATTTATGGTGAAATTGTGAAATGTATTTTAGGATTAAGCTTTTGATGCAAGGAGATTATCTATTTTAGTTTATACGAGAGTTTTTTAAAAAAATAAACTTTTTTTTGGATTAAAATTATGTTTTAAAATAAATTAATAGGTTTATATTATATATGCGTATATTGTATTATAGAATGAATAAATTATTTGGGTGTATGATAAACACGTGTTATATTATTATATAGTATGTATAAATCTAGAATTTGATTTCTAGCGACAGTGGTGTGAAGGATTATATATGGACATTATATAGAAATATAGAAATGCTTATATTAAGGTGAAAACATTTATTTATTTATGCGGGAATATAAAACGCCAATGCTATATATATTACAAATTGAATGTCTTTTATTTTAGTGGTAGAATTATCATGTGTATGCAAAATTGTTTTATTTGGGATAAAAATTGTTGTAATAGGTATTAAAAGCTGAAATCTTGCGGGATGGTTTTTTTTATGTAGTTGTGGAGATTTTGGTGAATTGTTATTTTATCATTATATACTATAATTATATATTATAGGAAATAATAGTAGAAGGGTTTACGGGTTTTGCTGTTTAATTATTAAGTTATGGTTTGGTTTGGCATTTGAGGCGCGCTGTTCTTTTATATAAGGTCCAAAGAAATAAATTTTGATTGATGAGTCTATTGTGTGTCGGTGGTTAAATATTTGGTGTATAGGAAGATAATCCTTTTGGAATGTGTATTTATGGTTTTAGTAACTGTGATGTGTTGGAAGTTAAGCTTGGTGGAATTATGAAAGGAGAATTGATTGTGGTTGATTATGTGTTTATACTTTGTACGATGTTAGAATATATTTTATTGATAACATTGATAAATTGTGTTCGGTCTATGTTAAAGTGAATGTATTAATGAATGTGGCAGATTTTGAGTTTTACCAAAATTGGTAGACTGTTTTAAATTAATGGTGTTTTAGAATTTTGAACCGTTACGGGTGTAGATTGGGATTTTTAACTCGTCTTATATGTCTAAGTTATTGCGGGACCGAAGCTTATAAGGAGGCGGTGGCATTTTTGAAAATTTTCTAACTTTTTTGCCTCGGGTCCCATATCAACTGAAGCATATAACTCGTTTTATGTTCGGTTCTCCATCAACCAAGCCTATAACCCGTCAGTGGACCCAGTATTACAAAATTACCACTGACAACAAATGATTTGGCCTCGGGTGGCAAAGGACCGAGGCCTATAATACTTTATGCCTCGGGTCTTTACATAACCGAGGCCATATCGTTTATTTAGGTTCCCAAATCGCGCGAACCCATCACTGTTCATCTTCTCTCTCGCGAACGCAAAGCTTCGCTCTCCGCCACCGTCGCCCTCCGTCACGATTGCGCCCTTCGTTGCCCTCCATCGCCAATTGCGCCTCCGTCCACGAAGCTAGCGTTGCCGGTTTTGCTCCGCCACCGAATAGCAGGTGAAAAGCAAGTAGATTCTGCCACCGTCGCGCCTCCGTTGCGCCCTCCGTCGCGCCTCCGTTGCGCCCTCCGTCGCGCCTCCGTTGCGCCCTCCGTTGCGCCCTCCGTCGCACCTCCGTCGCCCCACTTCACCTCCGTTGCATTGCTGCTCCGTGCCACTGCTCCGGTGAGTATCTTGCGTCTCCTTCACCATTTCCAGCCACCGTCGCACCGCCAATTCTCTCCGGGGTAAATTCATAATGCGTTATTTTTTTTTGTTTTGTATATCTTTTTATGATTTAGGTAATTGTTTTGCATTTTGATGAGGTTTTTGGTTGATTTTTGCGTTGTTCTTTTGCTATTTTTACTGTCTCGATCTTATTTATTTTATTGTCTCTTATAGCTCTTGAAGACCTCAGTATCGTGGGTGTGCATCATCTTCCATTGTCATTCAATTTTCACGCTCCCAGATTCCTAATTCTATTATTTTGTAAGATTTTTTTGTCTATTATGTATTAGTAATATGTTATATATATGTGGTTTATTATTTACTTAAATATTTGTTTGATTTGTGAGTTAGCCTTAGTTTCCCGTTTGAGATTCAATACGAAAAGGTGAGCGAAGTTGCACATATGGTATCGGGTCAAACTAAAATCGAGGCCAAAAGGTGAGCGAATTTTTTAAAAAATTAAAAATATGTTGCACGTATGGCTTCGGTTAGGCCTAAACCGAAACATAAAGTTGGTGCTCTACGGCCTCGGGAACCCTCGAACCGAGGCAGAAGAGGGTTCTATGACTTCGGTTCGCAACCGAGGTCAAAAGCGATCCTCCTTTGACCTCGTCCTAATATGTTTCGGTCCGAGAATCGGTGCAGAATATGAAAAATAACCGCTGCCAAAGCCTCTTCCTGTACTGTTGCGTAAACCCGTAATTTTGGGGTAGAGTAAAATATAGGTTAATCTTTGATGTGTGGTATTCATGGTGTTTAGAGTTGATAGTGGTATTGATGGTGTTAACTTTGAGAGAAAGCGTTGGAATATCTTTAAAACCATAAGATATGCATTGTTGAGTGTTTTTGTGAGTTTGGGCGCCCCTATGACAGTGAGACACTGTCACGACACCGTTGGGCACCAATGCATCAAGTGTAGGGTGCTGGGAACCAGTTTAAGGGAGCCAGGTACCATTGTATTTTTCCTGCTATGAGCAGTTTAGGAAAATTATGATTTCTGTTTCGTTGGATCGAACTTAAATTTTATAGGTTGTGTTCATAACATATAGTTCTTTTTGACTATTGGGATCTTTAGGTTTGTGTTAGAGAAATATGTTTGCACGATTACTGCTTTTAGATTTGTTTTAAAATTTTATTAAGTTGTGTGCTAATTTAGAGGTCTTCGGGATTGTATATTCAATGCAATGATCTAGTGATGTAATTGTAATTTATAGAAACTTTAAAGTTTCTCAATTAATTTTTTGTCAAAACATAATTTTTCATTAGAAAACACCATTTTTTATTCAAAGTGTGTTTTTAATCAGTTGTCAGTAAATCATCGTCAACTAATATGTCTGAAAAGGTTTTAATCACTTGTCCCCGTGATTGAAGGCATGGTCAACAAAGTTTATCCACTTCTCAGTGTTCCGCGTGGAGTTCTTATCCATGTTCAAAATTTTAGAAGAAAGTTTCAAAGTTAATTTAGTTTCATAAGTTTAAATATATGATTTAGTTTTTTATCCATGAAAATAAAATGTTTTATTTAGTTTTATAATTTATAATTAAATGATTTAAGATAATTTATTTAAATAATGAACAATATTATGTGATGTAAATTGTAAAAAATGTTTATAATAATTTAAAATATAAGGATTAACTATTTATTTTAATCTTCACGAGTGCCTAAATTTTTAGTGGTAGATTTGTTTGACCTCCAGAGTCTTCCCTCACCATCACAGTGCCGTTAACATTCTGGTGCATTCGACGTCACTATGACACTGTCACTATGGTCCAAAACCCACTAGCTATATGAAGCCAAAAAAGGGTAAGAAAATAAAGTCAATAAATATCTGGCTAAAGCTTCGTGAATCCCAAATCAAATTTCACCTCCCAACCTGTCAAAAATTTTTGGAAAATATTTTCATTAAATGGGGAGGTAATTGATTTTCAGAAATAACATTATAAGAAAATATGACGTTATCAATTGATTTTAATTACCAAAAATTTTCAACGAAAAATTATTAATTATTAAAATAATTACTATAATAAATAAAAAAATTATAATTGATTTTTAAATTAGTTTCTAAAGTCCATAAATTTTAATATAAAAAATAGATTTTACGAAATAAATGTTTACATTATTTTATCTAACATTAATCCTTTGATAGTTTATATCTCATATTGACTTTGAAATCTAAGTATCTTTTGCAAGTACCGCATAATTCGTTCATGATCCGAAGACAATTTTTCATTTAAAGTCAATCAGTGAACCATTGAAATTGTTCAAAAGATTTTGTAAGATATAATTCAACCTCGTAAGAATATGTAGAAAAAACTCTCATTCTTATCAAACATAGTAAAACAGATCAAATTAGATATTTTTAAAAATTTAAAAGACCAAATTAAAAAAATAAATAACTAGGGTTCTTTTTTAAAATTTGAATAAAATTAGATCACCAAAATTAAGTATTCAGTTTTTTTTTTCATCATGCATGTATAGATGTTAAAAATATGAGTGATGACTTTATAGCTACATATATTTATGGGAGATTATTATAACTAGTAATTAGTAAATCCCTAAAATTTCATAATTCGTAGACTAAACATAACCTAAAACAAATTAAAATAATGATATATAAAATCAATGTTATTTATTTTTTTCATTTCTTCGATAATAAAATATTAATTATATAATATGTGATGCAAGACTTAGTTAGTAATTTGGTCCTTGAATTTTTATTCATTTATATATATATATATATATATATATATATATATATATATATATATATATATATTTTATTTATTTATTTATGTAGAAAAACAAATAAAAAATCTAAATATAAAAATTAAATTACTAATTAAGTGTGAAAAAATTAAGTATGTAATTTTTTATTTAATTAATATTTAAAATATATTAAATAAAAATTTATTTATAAATTTTGTCGTCTTAGATTTGAAATAACATAATTAATTTTTTTTCTTGCATAAATCACATATATACTATAAAAATTTCAAGCAAATTCAGTCATCTTTCTTAATTCCAATAATTGTAGCTTTTTATTTCCTTTCTTCTTCTTTTTTTCTTTTCTACCTCGATAATAGATTAGTATATTTATTTCGAATAGGTTTAATTAGTTGGATGATACCTACTCCTATTTGGATGTGTCAGTTTGGTATCGCTTCTAAAAAGATGTCAATTGCATTCCAACTTTTAAAAAAATCTTCAATTAGGTTTTTATTAGAACAAATAACGCCCTTAACGGCGTGTCACGTGTTCATCTCTAGTTTTTTTTTTTGCCACGTGTCAGGTTCCTAGTGTGACATGTAACACTGTCAATATCACGTGGCAATGTACTGTCACGTGTTAGTGTTCCTACCAAGTGTCATCTTATTGATTTCAATTTAGTCCCACATATGTATATTTGTTTCAATTTAGTCATGTCCTTTTGATTCAATTTAGTTCTATTTTTTTTTTTTCAAAATAGAGAAATATTGTCTATCTCTTAAGACGAAATTTATTATTTAGGTTAAAATACTCCGTTGGTCCTCGTTTTTGTTGCAGAATCTCAATTTGGTCCTCGTATTTTTATTAGTCTCAATAAGGTCCTCATTTTTGTAAATTAGTATCAATTAGGTCCTTTCCGTT
>Ga0214544_1009522_pt1 | contig 15140 bp, 5 predicted proteins | sample CNSS3metaG_FD_160074 | JGI IMG/M metagenome (GOLD analysis project Ga0214544, IMG submission 160074) | Root nodule microbial communities from cowpea collected in UCLA plant growth center, Los Angeles, California, USA - CNSS3 | ecosystem: Host-associated > Plants > Roots > Nodule | place: USA...
CACAATAAATTCAATTTTTTTTTCCAAACAAGAAATTGAGATGTAAGGTATTTTAATTTCCTTATCCAAACAAATTATTTAAAAAATGAATGGAATTTAATTGCAAGCAATTCAAATGCAAAGCATTGTTAAAATGCTTCATCCAAACACAAGGTAAAGAAGACCAACACAAGTTCTACTAGACTACTTAAATCTAAAGAAAAGTTGTATGCATGATACATACTTAAAATACATTTGAAATTGGTAAACTACACCTTCTAACACTCATGACACATAAAATCACTTAATCTAAAAAAACATAGATTCACTCTCAAAATATTATTCCAACACATACACATCTAACTATTTGTGCAAAAGTAGCTGGAGAGATAACATTGTCATTTAATATGTAGGTTGAGTATAGGGATGGCAACGGGTCGGGTCAGACACGGATAGTATGATATCCGTACCCGACCCGCTAAAAAAAAAATTCACCCGTTACCCGTCCATTTACCCGTCGGGTATTCGTTTAAAAAATACTCGCAGATATTTTTAAAACCCGCGGGTACCCGTGGATACTCGATACCCGCAAATATTTAAAAAAATATGTATTTTATAAATTTTTTAATATCAAATTATAAAAATAAAATATAAATTAAATTAAATTATAATTATAATTATAATTATAATTAAATTTGACATAATAAAATATATTGTTACTTCTAATTTTAATTAAATTTAACTTAATAAAATATAAATTAAATTTTAATTTTAATTTTTTTGCGGGTAACGGGTACTCGCGGGTACGGATAGTATGATACCTGTACCCGACCTGTTTATAAACGGGTATTAAAATACCCGATACCCGCGGGTAGTAACTATCCATCGCGGATTTTATCCGCGGATATCCGCGGACACGGGTATTTTTGTCATCCCTAGTTGAGTCTATTACCGAGAGTTATCAATGTAAAAGTTGTTCTAAAAAGAATTTTAACACAAATACATTAAAAAAAAGTAAGTTACAAGTCATTTTGAAAAATTGACAAAAAAAATACATAGGTAGAAATTCTAATAGTAAAATTCACATAAAATAATAATTTAATTAACAAATTTATGAAAATTGAATGATAGAATATACCATCAAATATTATATATATATATATATATATATATTAAAAATGGTCCATTTATTATATTTATAAGTATAATTTAACTGGAAAAAGGTCTTATATCTTTAACCAAATAAGTTTGTATACAAATTTTTGTTTAAATTATTTGATACTTTATATTTATCACTCTATCAAAGGCTACATACAATGTTTAGGATGTAATTCTTTTTACTTGATAACACAATAGTTTAAACACCCTAATTTTGATTGTGACTTAATCTATTTTAGTCTTTTAGTCTTAATAATTATTTTATTGAGAATTAAACTTATAATCTAACTCTGGCGGTGAAACACATTATTAGATATCAAGGTAATACAATAAAATCTCACAACTAAAATTAAAAGAAAAATAAACCAACAAAAAATAAAATAAATACACATTCCAATAGATATATGAAATAAATTCAAAATTAATATATGACTTATGTACATTTGTAAACATACTTTCTTTAGAAAATTGTATCAAATTTTGATTTATTTTTTGTCTTTAATAATAAAAATATTTGATCTACAAAGTCTATAATAAGAAAAAGGTTAATTCCATAGGTTTATATTTTTGTAGAAAAATTTCAAGTATGTCTCATTCTTTTTTGTTTCAATTAGGTCCCTAATTTAGAATATTTGTTGCAATTAAGTCTTATTTGTCAGTAGTACACTCACATCGTTAACTATTCATGTGTCATCACGTGATTTTTTTTAATTTTTTATAATTTAAAAAATAATAAAAATTGTCACGTTTTAAGGTGACGTTGTGTAACGTGACAAAGACAATGTGATATGGTAGTGGCAATGCCACGTGTTACTATTGAATATGAAAATTCTCAATGTGGTTCTTGTATTTGTTATTTTGTTTCAATTTGGTCCCAATTTTTTTTCAACTAAATTAATTTTTTCCTTATACCAAATTTATTTTTTATATAAATTTCACGGTGGTATTTTTACTATAATTGATATTTTTAACAAAATTAAGTTTATTTAAATGTATATTTTATATTGAACTTTATTTAAATTTTGTTTTAAATATTTATATAACTATAATTTATAGATAAATGTTAAAGTTTCTTTAAAATATCAACTTTATAAATTCAAATATAAAATTTTAAAATAAATATATTTATTTAAAATTTTACAATTCAATTTATAAAGTTCTTATTTTTAAACCAATTCTAACATTTGTCTATAAATTATTGATATATAAATATTTGAAACAATATTTAAATAAAATTCAATGTAAAATAAAAGTGTAATCTTGTTAAAAATATCATCATGACATTTATATAAATGTTAAATTTTGTCTCAATTTGAATAGGGATGAGATTGCTTCTGTTTAAAACAAAAATTGAGATCAAGTTAAGATAAAATAACAAATACAGGGATTTAATTGAGAATCTTCAGATTCAACAATGATACGTGTCACTGCTAATGCCACATCGGGTGACACAACATTAGTTTGACACGTTGTAATTTTTTTTCAAAAATTATAAAAATAAAATATAAATAAAATAAAAAAATTACGTGCTGACATGTGACACATAATTAATACTGTTAATGTACTACTAACAAAAATGATCTAATTATAGCAATTTTTTTATACTGTTAATGTACTACTAATAAAAATGACCTAATTATAATAATTTTTTTTAAATAAAAACTTAATTGAGAAAAAAATTAATGGGACTTATACTTGAATTTCTTTACGAAAATGAAGATCAATTGAATGGTTTAACCTACTATGAATGAATGTTAGAGCTCGACAATTTTGTAGAACTATTGTTATCATATTCTAATCGATTTGGACCTTTTGTTCTTAATAAAAATAAAATTTCAGCCATCAATTTAACGATGTATTATTTGAGTTACAACACCCATTTTTTAGAATTTTAATCTTGAGGAGTAATAGATGGTTAACCTGCATCATAATTGATTTACAGGCGCAAGACCACTTCAAGAATCATAGTTTTTTGGATTCCACTATTATTATTGGTCGTTAGATTTGCTTTTCATAATTCATTATTTTAGCATAAACAATTAAATATTTAAATCACACTATTTAAGTTTCATTAATTTTTTTTTATATTACTACAATCTATATTTACATATTATCTTCATAAATATTAATGATGATAACAATTACCTATAATAATAGAAATAAATTATTTATTTAAATATAAAAATAATTATATATTATTTCTCTTAAAATAACTTAAAAACGGAAAAACTAAAAAAAAAAAAAACGACTCGTGATACTAGTTCTTTAGAAAATTGTATCAAATTTTGAAATTTTTTTTTGTCTTTAATAATACAAATATTTGATCTACAAGGTCTGTAATAAGAAAAATGATAATTAATGGTAGTATATTTTTTTAATCAATTATATTTAAAATATTTTTGGATAAATTGTCTTGTTAAATTAGGTAGAACTTGTCCCTAATCCCTTTTAAGAATGAAATACCATGACATTAATGTTAATCCCTACTGCTCGTGAACTTCAAAAAGTTTATTGTTTTAGCTCCTTAATTTCGTTCTGGATGTGAGTGACGTATAGTTAGAACAGGCTTTGGATTATCGTGTTTTAAAGTCTTGGAATATACATTGAAAATTCCAATTCTGAAGAGTTGACACTAAGAGACATGAACGCAAAGTGTTCATAGAATTTATACGTTCTGGCATATCTCATTATTCCCTGGCACGATTTTTTTTTTCTATATAATTAGAAAGTGCATTATCAAGTAGGAACTGCTCTTCAACCTTTAGCAAAAGATGGGGAATGTAAGTTTTTTAAGATGAGAATGAGATTTGAACTTTCTTGATGGTTGAAAAAGTTGATGCATGGTGAAGAAGACAGTGCGCGTGGAAGCACAATAACTGGAGTGGGTAGTTAGTATTATGGTAGCTGATGAAGAGTTTCAATACAATGCACACCAACTATGCCTATGGTATGAGGCACTCACGTTATCTTTCTACGAATTGTTTTAGGAGTAAAAGACGAAGCAGAAGCAGCAAGTCTTCATCCATCACCACCAACTCCGTCAAAGTCAAAGACCCGGACATTCTCACATGGAACAAGGTCATTTCTTCCCACATGCGCAATGGTCGCTGCGACTCTGCTCTCCGAGTCTTCAACTCCATGCCTCGACGCAGTTCTGTCTCCTACAATGCCATGATATCCGGGTACTTGAGGAACGCAAAGTTCTCCCTCGCGAGGGACCTGTTTGATAAAATGCCTGAGAGGGACTTGGTTTCCTGGAATGTTATGCTCACTGGATATGTCAGGAATCGCAGGCTCGGAGAAGCCCATAGGTTGTTTGACCTTATGCCTGAAAAGGATGTTTGTTCCTGGAATGCCATGTTGTCTGGGTATGCCCAGAATGGGTTTGTTGATGAGGCAAGGGAGATTTTTAGTAGGATGCCTCATAGGAATTCCATCTCCTGGAATGGGCTGCTTGCGGCTTATGTTCAAAACGGGAGACTTGAGGAGGCGCGACAATTGTTTGAGTCACAATCGGACTGGGAATTGATTTCTTGGAATTGTTTGATGGGTGGGTATGTGAAGAGAAACATGTTGGGTGATGCTAGGCTGATTTTTGACCAAATGCCTATTAGGGATGCCATCTCCTGGAACACTATGATTTCTGGTTATGCCCAGGTTGGAGATTTGTCTCAGGCTAAGAGGTTGTTCCATGAATCTCCGGTCCGGGACGTGTTCACGTGGACGGCAATGGTTTCTGGATATGTGCAGAATGGAATGGTGGGCGAAGCAAGAAAATATTTTGATGAGATGCCTGTAAAAAATGAAATTTCATACAATGCAATGCTTGCGGGATATGTGCAAGACAAGAAAATGGACATTGCGAGGGAGTTGTTTGAGGCAATGCCTTGTCGGAATATAAGTTCATGGAATACCATGATTACTGGGTATTGTCACAATGGTGGTATAACTCAAGCTAGAAAATTGTTTGACGTGATGCCTCAGCGTGATTGTGTATCTTGGGCTGCTATCATTGCTGGCTATGCTCAGAATGAACATTTTGAGGAGGCTCTTAACATGTTTGTGGAGATGAAACGAGATGGGGAAAATTCCAATAGGTCTACCTTTAGTTGTGCTTTGAGCACATGTGCTGATATTGCTGCCTTGGAGTTAGGGAAACAAGTTCATGGGCAGGTGGTGAAGGCAGGATTTGAGACTGGGTGTTTTGTGGGAAATGCGCTTCTTGGGATGTATTTTAAATGTGGCAGCACAGATGAAGCGAATAATGTGTTTGAAGGAATAGAGGAGAAAGATGTCGTCTCTTGGAACACAATGATAGCTGGTTATGCTAGGCATGGATTTGGTGGACAGGCTTTAATTTTATTCGAATCAATGAAGAAAGCAGGTGTTAAACCTGATGAGATTACAATGGTATGCATTCTATACATTTCATAAGCATTTAGATTTTTCATTTACAGCTTGTTGTTTGCATCAGTTTTTACCGATTTATCTAGTTGGGTGGAAATTTAAATGGTACCATCAGTACTTCATATTTTATCTAGTTTGGTTTCTAGGAGGTATAAGCTTGGAAAGGTTTAGGCTGGAATTAGATTAGGCATTGGGAAGACTTCGATTCCCTTGAATTCCCCGTGACCTTTCGTTCTTCTATTTGCTTGTACTAAGTATCTCTCATACTCTAGAACCTGCTATCTCTCTCGATAGGGAATTAATCCTTGTTAATAATACTGTAATACATCATCATTTTCTTCATCTATTACCTACCACACTTTAATTATGTTGTTACTTTGTCATTTGTTCATGAAGAAATTGACACTGCTGTAGGATATGGTGTTAAGAATGTTCTTGACTAGTTGACCTTATTAATTGGAATAGTTTATTGTCAAAGATAACTTTTTTATAAAGTTTTGTTGTTTTTTGCCCCCGCTACACTTCTAGCATTGTGCTGGAAAAGTTTAATTTCTTTAGTTATGAGTGATGCATGGCGTTGTGTACTTCTAAATTTGTTGCAAGAGAAGTGTTTCGTCGAGTACACAAAATATTACCAAAAAAAAAAATAATAATTACAGACAAAAGTGGAGGAAGAGAAAGAGAGTGTATACTGTGGTCTTTCTTAGCTTTCACCTCCATCAGTTGGCTTAGTCTACAACTTTTTGCCTCACCCCTTGTTTCTCTGACTTTGTCTTTCTTTTGTCACCATCATCATAACTTGGATAAGCAAATCCTATAAGAAATGCTACTAGAGCATTTGCGTACAATGTCAATAGCCTTAGTTTTATCTAGCTTGAGTTAATGAACCTCTTAGCTTTATTTATCTCATAAGATGTAAGATAGGTTTCCCTGCACTAATAAAAGGTTCCCTTAGTTTTCCTCCTTTGTGTGGTATCTTCATTTTTGCTGTAATCTCCTTCTTTTAGTAAAGTTTTTTTTTTTTTTTTTGTAAATACAATTCAACTAATACTTGTTCAAGTATTTTCCTTTTAGCCATGTAAATTTTAATCAATTACTGAAAAGTTAACTAAAAAGGAGTTACTTACTCTTGTTTGTCTCTACAAATCAGTAGTGTCATGCCTTCGCTAACCCTTTTCTATGTTTTGACTTTCTGTTTATTCTTCTTCTAATTATGTTTCAGGTGGGTGTTTTATCTGCATGTAGTCATTCTGGCTTGATAGACAGGGGAACTGAATACTTCTATTCAATGAATAGGGATTACAATGTAACACCAAGTTCAAAACATTATACTTGTATGATTGATCTTCTTGGAAGAGCTGGCCGCCTGGAAGAAGCAGAGAACTTAATGAGAAAGATGCCATTTGAGCCTGGTGCTGCATCATGGGGAGCTCTATTAGGTGCAAGTCGGATTCATGGTAATACTGAACTGGGTGAGAAGGCTGCTGAGATGGTTTTTAAGATGGAACCTCACAACTCAGGGATGTATGTCCTTCTTTCAAATCTATATGCGGCTTCTGGTAGGTGGGTTGATGTTGGCAAGATGAGATCAAGAATGAAGAAAGTTGGTGTGCAGAAGGTAACTGGATATAGTTGGGTTGAGGTACAAAACAAGATTCACACGTTCGCAGTTGGGGATTGTTTCCACCCAGAAAAGGATAGAATATATGCCTTCTTAGAGGAGCTAGATTTGAAAATGAGACGGGACGGGTATGTTTCTTCAACAAAATTAGTTTTGCATGATGTGGAAGAGGAAGAAAAGGAACACATGCTCAAGTATCACAGTGAGAAATTGGCTGTAGCATTTGGAATTCTGACTATTCCTTCTGGCAGACCTATACGAGTCATGAAAAACTTGCGTGTTTGTCAAGACTGTCACAATGCCATCAAACACATATCCAAGATTGTTGGAAGATTGATTATCCTAAGGGATTCTAATCGGTTTCACCACTTCAATGAAGGTGTTTGTTCCTGTGGGGATTATTGGTAAGAATGGACGGATATGGTGAAAATTAACTTAAAGAATAGTAGTACTCTTTCTTTGGACGTATTTAATATCAATAAAAACAAAATTGTTTATATCAATATTAATGTTATATTGTTTTAAAAAAATAATAATAACATTGCATATTCTATTAGAATTAGAGTCCGATAAGAATTATTCTACAAAAGTTATTGTATTTAAACTAAGCTCTTATTCATTATCTAGATTTAGGCTGCTTCATATATGCAATTATACATGTTCAGAGCTTGTTTGTACTTTCTCAATGAATTACATTAAGCAAATATATTTCTGGAGATATACCGAAGTGTGATACTCTGTTTAATTCTGTGAGGTTATAAGCATGTTGTGGTTGAACCAATTGTAGGTAGTGCTGGTGATGTATTGGAAGATGATCCAGTGGGAAGGTTGAAGGTTTTTGTATATGAAATTCCAAGTATAATAAGAAGTTTCTCTTATCTAACCCTCTCCGAATGCTTAATCTTCTTTATATTTCTTGCTCAATTCTCCCAAAGTGTTCGGTAAATGAGATACCTTTTCTATATTTGTTATGTTTTGTACATTTTATTATTTTCATAGATAATTTATTTTGTTCACATTCTATTGGGCATGCACGCATTCCAAATAGCACGATCTCATTTATAATCTTTGCACGAGGCTCCCTTCCGATAAATAGTTCTTCAGGGTTCTTCCCCTGTGACTCCATTAATGTTGAGCTACACTACACGCCTTTTTAAAGGATTATTTTTCTCCCTTTACACTAATGTGGAAAATTTATTTTCAACTTTGTTGTTGTCACTAATGGATATGGATGACCATCATTCTGGAATGCTATCAGAATGTCCTCTTTTCGTATATTTCTTTGCAATCGGACAAACAACTATGTTGGAAAGTTGAAACGTTTACACTTGGTTGCACCCATGTCAACAACGACTGTCGTGGGTTAAAAAAAAAACTTTGCATAGTTAGAAATACCACAACGCATGATTGTTGTTGCAATTATCCTTATTATTTCAAAATACTTACCCACGTACCTGACCCTGATGCTACTAATGGGATATGTCATATGAGTATGAGTTTCTGCAAGTATTAATTAGTAGTAAAAACGAAAAGATCATGTAACACTGGGATTGTATTATATGCACATTGATATTGATATTTGAAATGTGTGAAATTTTGTTTCATTTCCTTTTGTATAGACAGAGATTAATAAGAATTTGACACAATCTTAACTAAAATATTAATATGATTTCAAAACAATTAACATTACAATAAAAAAACATACAAAATCATAATTTTAAAACGGTAATATATTTCTAAAACATATAATCACCTCAAAATATTAATATATTATAATATTATTATCATAAAAATAAGCATAATAATTTATTCAAAAAATATTAAAATATAAAATCTAATTAAAATTTTATAAGACAGTTATAATATAACTATCCTCTTTGAATACTTTAAAAATAACATTCGAAACTTTTTAATCAAAATTTTAATTATTTTCTAAAATAGCAAAAAAGAAAATATGAATTTTTTAAATTTTATCAAAAGTATTTAATATTATATATCACTAATTGAAATATATTACTAATAAAATTATTATAATAATAATATATAAAATAAATTACAAAAATATTTTATAAATACCACAATAAATATAACTTAGTTACTTTTTTTAAATTAATAAACTGAATTATAAAAAACATATTTGTGCGAATGCACGAGTCTTGTAAAGTTAATGTTTGCATTGATAATATATTTATTTACATGTGAATACAGGAACTTTTAGATTGAGATTATATTTCAAGATATGTTTCTCATTTATTTATATGTATATATTTTTATTTAAAATATTTTAAGTTTAATTTTATTTTTTTAATAGAATTATATTTTACAGTATGTTTGTCTTTTACATGTATTTTTATTTGTAAATTTAAAATCAATTTAATGTTTGTATCTACTTTGAAAAGAATCTTATTAAACAATATTATTAATAAAAATTATAAATATATTTCATTTTAATATAATATATAATTTAAAAGTTTAATTATAAATTTTAATTATAACCATCACTAATTAATTATTATTACTAGTTTTAATATAATCAATATTAAAATAATATTTTTTTTTATTATTTGTTATAAAAAAGAAAAGTACTCGTAATTTTTTTTAATTATCAAACTCTCTATTTAAATATTATATTATAACTATATACAGTTATAACACTAAATATAATTATTTAAATAAATTATATATTTAAATATAGTAATAATTATATTAATTTTCTTTATATAAATTGAAAAAAACACTCACAAATGCATACACATTAAATAATGATTATTTTTAACATCATCTTTGCGTATTGTATTTGTTTGATAAAAAATTACATTATCTAACTACATTTTACATTAAACTAATCCGATCATACATATTTTATTTTTTATTTTAATATAATATATATTTAATAAAATTAATCTTAAATTTTAATTATATAACAATATTACTTTAATATAAATTCCTAATCAATTATTCCGTCAATTTTATAATTTAAAATAAACAAATTCATTTCAATTATTATTTTATAATCTTATAATTATTATTTATTATTTTTATAATCTATCACTATTAGCCATAATATTCATATTTTTAACTATACTTAATATTAAAATAATATTATTTATTTTAATTAATTTATTATTGAAATATACTGATAATTAATTATTTAATTTCCTTTATATTATTTAAATATTGTATTTATATTTATATATAATTATAATACTTAAATATGTAAACAAATTATTTTTTAAAATATACCAATAATTAATTATGTTGCATTACTGACAAGAAGCTTATCATAATCACTGAATCAACACGTGAAGAGCATATAAAACTGGCGGCTCTGACATAGATAATTCTTTTCGAAATACTTCGCGCGTATGTCACATTTTTTAATGTATTATTCTTTAACACTTACTATACATATACTACTATGAGTCTAACTAATTTTTAAAGGCAAAATCCCTAAATAGAAAATTGTGATCTATATATAAAATCTCAACTCTCACAAAAAATTTACTTATTTAATAAAATAGAAAAAATTATTATTATTATTATTATTATTTTACATATAAAAGTATTAAAATATTTTGAAAGGGATAACATTATATTTTACTTAAATTTCATTCACAAATCTTTCTATTGTTATATTGAATGTAAATGATTATATATTATATTAATTAGAAATAAGATAATTTATTTACGATAATTTCGTCTTAAAATACAATTTTATAAGTTTAAATTACAATTTTATAAGTTTAAATTAAGTTTAAATTTATTTTTAAAGATAATATTAGAATTATTAAAATTTAATATGTAAATTATATATATATATATATATATATATATATATATATATATATATATATAAAAAAATACCAATTGTATTTAATAAATAAATTATTATTATTTAAAAATGAGCTGATTAAAAAAGCCTCATTTTGCTTATTTAAACGTAAACTAAAGTGGTGAAATAAGAAATAATTGAATTCAATTTATATGAAATTTTGGGTTTCTTTGGAGTGATATATTAGGCAACCTCATTTAGATTAACAAGGTAAATTATTATATTTTTTATGAGAAGATTAACATTGTGTTTGTTTGATGTTGAGTGGTAAAGTGAAGATGGATTAAGTAATATTGTATGTATTTGTTTGGCAAGTTTTAAGAGGAAAGTAGTGTGATGATTAGCAGAATATAGTAGGATTAAAATCTCGTCTAATAGGTAGTGATTTGAGTGGATTTACTTAGTTAATGTCAATTTTACCTTCTTTATTTTTTCACGTACATGTTGGTAAGGTAGCATGATATGTAATGGAAGATCTGTGGGGGCTTGTATGTGAGAGATCTTATCCCTATTATAATGGAACAGATATGTGGAGGCTTAGTTGGGAGAGATCCAATCTCCATGTCATAGAAGGGATATGGGTTAAAAAAAAATTCTTTGATAATTTTTTGTTTCAACTTTAGTGGTTAAAAAAATTATAAAAATAGATTTACTCGTACAAATATCAATTTATACTACTTATTAAATGAAGAAAAAAATGATAACTCACTTATACTTCTATTAAAACATATTTTTTAATCTATCACATAAATCAAATCTTTCAAAAATTACTTCTAAATTTACTTACAATCATTTTTAAATTTCTAAAAAAAAAACAATACATAATTTTTTTTTAAATTCACTCAAGTCCATCCACTAACTCTATCCCGTATACTTTCTCTCAAATAAACACACCCTAAGTTCTACTAATAACAATAATACCGAAAATAATTGTGTAAGCTCAATATTACCAATAGTATTCGGAAAAAAAAATTAAGAAACTTGGTGCAGTGGGCCAAATACATCAAACTCACGCGGAGTCATGGCACGTGATTGCACTCTCCATCACCTTGAAACGTTAAGCAGCCCCACATCATAAAATAGAAAAGTAATTAATGTTAATTAAGAATTATTAACTAAGAAACATCTAATATATTTTATTTAATTAAAGTGAATATTATAATTTATTTTTCAACTTAATGGCAAGTATTTTTGTCACATCCAATTTTCTTCTCACTAAACAGCACAAACACAATGGATGTAGTATTTATTGAACTTATGCTATTTGACAAATAATTGACTTGTTGTAACAAGGGGACAAGACAAGGCACAACTACACATAATAGGCACTCCATTATTAAACATCAAACATGGGCAGCATGTCGTGGTAGAGTAACCCTACGCGTTCACAGGGAGCGTGGCAAGGTAATCTCACCATTCAGATAATAAGACACTCCTCGAACAGCACAAGCACACTCACTCTCACTCATTCCACTCCTCTATAGTTTCTAGAGAGAGAATTGATTGTTTGTTTTTCAGAATAGAATTTCCCTCAGAGCAGCTTTTCCTCTTGTTTCCAGCTTTTTCAAAAGATTGGATTTTGCCACAATTTTTCAATCACTTTCATTATAATTTGTATACATTGATTATTATTATATTCTATCTGCCAAAAGCTTTTGAGCTTACGTTCACCACTCAAACTACTAAATAAGCTCTGAATCTTAGCTCTTAAGTTTATTTACAGACTCTACAAAACTAAACTACTTCATTGCAGCTGTTGGTTTATGGTTCTGATCTCCAGATTTTCAGCATTACCTCCCACCCTTGTTCAGTAGTTTCTCTCTTAAGTAAGTTCATTTTGCTTCTCAGATTAATCCCTGGTGTTCATGTTTTACAGTACTCTACTCAACTTTAACTTTCTATTATATTTTATGATTTAAATGACGGCTTGTTTTAGATTTTTTGGGGGATTGAATTTCCAGAAGAGAATGGTAAGACGATTGCTTTCAAGGATTGATCTTGGAAGAACGGGTGAGGAGAGATCTGGCTCACAGTACAAGAGAGTGAAGATCCATGGCGAAGTTCTTTTGGGATTTTTGTTCATCTGCATAGTCCAGTTTTCACATGCAGATACTGATCCCTCTGATGGTAAAGATTCTATCTTCTTTTTGTCGTCACCTATTTCCCTCTCTAGAGTCTCTAGAGTCATGCTTTGGGTTGATAATTATCCTTCTCTGCCTCTTTTGTTATGTGTTATGCTCGAGGTTTCTCATTTAAATCAAAATTATATTACCTTAAGATTGTGGTTCTTGCTCGTGACTAATTTTGGAAGTATCCTGCCTTTAGCTGGGCCAATGTGCAATGGGTACTGAATATGTGGCATTGGAATTGTGATGTTTTGTTCTGTTACTCTTTAACACATTATTTCTTGATTGTTTATTTCATCGTTCTAAGAGTGTTAAAGTTTTGTAATTGGAGCAGTTGCAGCAATAAATAACTTATATACTGCATTGGGCAACCCTGTTCTTCCCGGGTGGGTTCCTAGTGGAGGTGATCCGTGCGGACAAGGGTGGCAAGGTGTTCGATGTAATGGCTCAGTAATTCAAGAAATGTATGTAACCACTTTCTCTTGCTTCTATTTCACATCGATTGAAATGCACAGAATATATAACCAGGTTCTCTTTGTCATTCATGACAGAACTCTGAATGGTGCAAACTTGGGAGGAGAACTGGGTGACAGCTTAGGAAGTTTTGTTTCTATCAGAGCAATGTAAATACCTCTCTCTCTCTGCTCCACTCTTGGTAGTTTGCTTTTCATCCATCTTTCTAGGTGTCCTCAGGCATGTGCATGGCATGAACAAGTCCATTTGTTAATATATGTCTGCATCTGTAGTGCATTTCCTCGGTTCATGAATTTCAGTGGTCGTTCTTCCTCACTGTTTCTCTTGCATTACCTTTACCGATTCTTTCATGTTTCTGGGGCAGAGTTCTAAACAACAATCACATTGGGGGAAGTATTCCATCCAGTTTGCCAGTCACTTTGCAACACTTGTATGTGGTAACAAACTTTGTGATACTATTTCTTCCAACACATTGTGCAAAATAAATTGATGGTTTGTATTTTTTCAGCTTTCTTTCAGATAACCAGTTCATCGGAAGTATTCCAGCCTCTTTATTCTCGTTGGCTGGATTGACTGACATGTGAGTTTATTGCATTTTCTGTCTCTTTATCAAATGCTATTAGTAGTTGTTAACTGTTTGGCAAATTTGTCTAAATGATATTAAATTATCCCCTTTCAGGTCTCTTAACGACAATCTTTTAACAGGAGAAATACCAGATGCATTTCAGTCTCTTACTCAATTGATCAATCTGTAGGGACTTATTGAATTATTCTTCAACTACGCACATATAAATTTGAATGGAGATCATTTTAGCTTCATTAAATATAAAACTTATTTGGTGAACCATAAACTGTTGTGCAGAGATTTGTCTAATAATAATTTGAGTGGGGAATTGCCTCCATCTATGGAGAATTTGTCAGCTCTGACCAGCGTGTGAGTATTTTGCCTTAATAAAGATTACTTTTTTAACGTATTTCTCTGTTCTCTGTCAATCAACCTAACTTTCTCTTCATTTGCAGACATTTACAGAACAATAACATCTCTGGTACCCTGGATGTTTTACAAGACCTTCCGCTGCGAGATTTGTACTTCTCTTAACACGTTTCTTATAAAATTTGCATATATTAGTTTGGTCAAAATAAAAATCAGTTCCTGCAGTTTCATGCCATAAGATTTTGATCCCTGAGAAACCAGTGCTTTAATAATGGGAAAGTTTAAATATAATTTTTCACAAAATAGGGACAATACCTTAATAAGTAAAAATTACAATGATTAAAATCTAAGTAAATGAAAGCTATTGGACAAATACCTTATTGTTTAATGGCAAGAACCAAAATCCAAATTAAATAAATGATAGAAACCAATATTCAGAAAAAAATAATTATGGGAACTGAAAATACGACTTGAGACTGAGACTTTAAAATATATGAGTAGTGGACAACAGTACCACTCTCCTCCTCTTCTATTTATAATGAAGCAAGTACATATGAAAAGACTACTCTAAGATACTAGGCATGATTACATGCAACAGTAGATACGGCA
>Ga0214544_1009523_pt1 | contig 15138 bp, 8 predicted proteins | sample CNSS3metaG_FD_160074 | JGI IMG/M metagenome (GOLD analysis project Ga0214544, IMG submission 160074) | Root nodule microbial communities from cowpea collected in UCLA plant growth center, Los Angeles, California, USA - CNSS3 | ecosystem: Host-associated > Plants > Roots > Nodule | place: USA...
ATATATATATATATATATATATATATATATATATCCCTTAACACAATTAATTTATATTAGAAAAAAACAATATATATTACAGATATGTTTTATAGTAGATATTTTTTTATTATTTTTTATTTAATTTTATCTATTATTAATTAAAAATAGGAAATGACAAATAAAAGAATAGTTGGTCTCTACTTACATCTAGAGATATTAAAATAAATTTTAATTTGTGAGTCAATTCGACATTGACAAAATTTAAGTTGTGAGTTGAAGTATAACTGACTCAATTATATTGAAAAATACGTTAAATTTTTAGCTGCGTAATCATTTGTCTTATATTAGGTATTGTGAAAATGCTTCTCATTAACAATTTCATATATTCAATATTATAAAAAAATAAATTTATTATTATTTTCATAATATATTATATATATATATATATATATATATATATATATATATATATATATATATATATATTTATTTTTTTATAAAAAAATTTTATATATTAAAAAAAAAAAATATATATAATAATTATATATATATATATATATATATATATATTTCCTTTAACAAAATTAATTTATAGTAGAAAAAAACAATATATATTACAGATATGTTTTATAGTAGATAAATTTTTAATTGTTTAATTTTATTTTATCTACTATTAATTAAAAATATAAAATGACAAGTTGATTTATACTTACATATAGAGATATTACAATAAATTTTAATCCGTGACTCAATTCGACCGATTTCAGTCACTTAGAATTGATAAAATTGACAAAATTTAAATTGTGAGTTGAAGTATAACGGACTCAGTAATATTGAAAAATACGTTAATTTTTTTTTATTACTTTACTAGCAATAATGTTTATATATAATCAATCTTATCCAAAATATAACATTCATGACTACAAATTTATCAAATATATAATAACACATCAACTTTTAAGATATATATTTCTTGAATACAATATATGTAATTGAAAAAAAAAATGTAACATCTTAAGATCATCACGTTTAAATTAATACTTTTACATACTAAATTTAAACTTCAAATTTACTAGAATAATTTATATTCAATTTATCATTGTATTGGGATTTATATTTATTATAATAGATACATTTTTTATTATAATAATTATAACTAGGGATGGCAACGAGGCGGGGCGAGGACGGGTTTCACTATCCCATACCCATTCTCGTAAAAAAAATTCATCCTCATCCCCATACCCAAATCTAACGGGTATCAAACTTTTGTCTCATCCACATCCCCACCGAGTAACGGGTATAATCTTGTACCCATACCTCTACTCGTTTTCTTGCTACTTTAATATTAAATTTTATAAAATGATAAAAAATTATGGTAAGGAAAACATAATATTATCAAATATTCAATATTAGGAGCATAGTTTTTTCTTCGATATCAACTACTTTGAAATAAATTATAATTGTTTACATTTTAGATTAGAATACCAAATAAAATTTCATGAGAACCAAAACATTTATTAAATTTCCAAACATTAATGAAATTAAAATATAAAAGGAAAAAAAATATTGAAATTAAAATATATTTTAAATGTTTGTTTACTTCAATTGTTTAAATTATAATGAATCTCTTTTTTATGCACTAATAAAAGTTATAATACATCACTTGATCAAAATGACGCAAAGAATAAATAATAAACATGTTAATACAGATTTGTCTAATATAATCCAACCAAGAAGGGGCTGGATATTGAATCTTTCACTGAATTTAATTGAATCTTGAAAGTTTCTTTAACTCTTATGACTCAATTTCCCAGTTTTACAGTTCTGTGTTAATGGGTTGTGTAAAGCAATTAATAAATATGTAAAAGAAGAGAGAAACAAAGAACACAACAAGTTATATTGGTTTGATGCAAGATGAATCTACGTCCAGTCTTCTCCTAAGCAACCCACTTAGGAGGATTCCACTAAATCAATAGAGATTCAAGAATTACAAGAGCATCTATATAATTCAAGACCCTAAAGACTAAGGAGTTTGATCTACAAATCAAGAACTCCCCCTAGATGCAATGCATCCACACAATTGCACCTAGACCTTCACTTTACCTAGAGAAACAATCTGTAAACAGAAATACAACAAGAAAAGAACCAAGAAACGAATACACCTAGTAGTTGTGTAGATTTGTCACTTGATTCCTAGATTCAAGCTTGACCCATCAATGTTGAATCCACCATCAATCCTCTTGAAGGTTCACTTGAATGATGTCTAAAGAATGCATAAGAACTCTATAGATCTCAGAAAGACAATCTCAAAATGTTTCTTAGGAATTTAGTAATTTTCTCTATCTTAAAATTGATTTTAGAAACTGGTTTTATACAGAGTTCTATTGTAGTCATTAATAGATTAGGAATTTAACGAATAGATTATCATGAGTGTATTTTCACTACATCAGTGCAGTACTCTCAGCTAATCTTTTAGTTAAGTAGCTAATCTATTTACGAATTCACATTCAAGAGTTTGATGGTTGATACAATTCAATGCAAGCTTATTTTACATATGATTTTTGCTCTACAACATTTAATGCATAAGCTAGGAAAGCAGGACTAATCCTAAAATAGTAATTCACATGATGCATAGCCTTGGACATCATCAAAACCATCTTCATCTGAGTTGTAATAGCTCCCCTTTCAACAAAACATAATAATAAAATTTTAACATAGATCTTGTATCTTTTGAACTACATTATATGTTTGATGGTGATAAAAAAATATTCAGGGCAATTACATTAAATTTTTATATTGTATTAAATAAAAATTATTTATACAATTATAGTGAAAAAATTAAAGTATGATTGCAATGAGTTAGAAAATAAAAAATAATTAGATAAAATTTATCGAAATAGTATTCTACATGATGAAAATAAATAAAAAATTAAAAAATTAAAAAAATGTACGTCTTATAAACAATTTGGAGACTATTGAAAGGAATCGCACAAACGAAAATAAATGTATAATTAAGGTATGGATAAAATGAAAAATATCTTAGAGATCTAAGAAAATTTTTCAAATATCAACATATATACTCAATGGTTGAAAAATAACAAAAATTGTTTTGGCGAAACAAAAGAATTATTCAAATGAAACAAAAATTAATAATAATAAGTAAAGATTTTTTTTTTATATTACCTAGTAAATGAAAGGTTTATACTATTAAACACTTAAGTAGAGAGTATTAAACATTCTCATGTGAAAGGAAAATATACAATAAATAAAAATATTAAAAAATAATAGAAATATTCAAATGTTAGACATAAATTTTTTTTTAATTGACATACATCATTTTAACATAATTACATAAAGGTTATGATAAGATATAAAAAAATATTGGAGATGCGAATGAGTTTCATTACAAACCAAATAATTAGAAGAAATGAAAAATAGAAAGTATATATATATATATATATATATATATATATATATACATATATATATATATATATATAGGATTACTTAATTAATTGTGATTATTTTAATCATTTAAACAAGGATAGAGAGATGACAGGGACGGGTATTATGGCGGGGATAAATACATCCCTATCCCCAATTGAAAAAATTGGGGATTCCCTATACCCATACCCTAGTCAATGCGGGAATTTCCCGTCAAAACGGTGACAGATTCGGACAATACCCACGGTGACGGGTTTATGTGCCATCTCTAATTATAATCATCATTATACTCAATATATGGAAACTATTATATTTCAAAAATATTTAATTTATAATTATAATAAATATTCATTTCAATTATTCATTTATCTAAACATTAACTATTTTTAAACCCATCATCAATGCAACTATTATTGTACATTTTAATATAAAAACATCCACATATAAAATTATTTTAATATATATTACACTATAATAATATAATTATTATTTTTCTTTAAAATATTAAATTTTCATTTTGAGATTATCTAAAATTTATTTATTCAAATGTAATAATATGTTATTTTATTGTAAAGAAAAGTAATTGAACAAGAGGCTCATGTGTCAAAGTTTATAATCAGGATGACGCGTGATTTGCCTACATTTGGCTACATGTGCCGGTAACAATGACCCGTGATACGCATTTTATTTTAGTGTAATATATATGTGCTTGTATCTATATGTGTTTTTATTTAAAAATGTTAACATCAATTTCATATTGTATTTAGTTTGTGCGGATCACATAACACAATATGCCTACATTTTACTTTAACAACCACTCGTGCATACACATTTCATCTTAAAATAATATACATGTTTTTATATCTATGTGTTTCTGTTTACAAATTTTAATATTTAAATTCCATGTTGTATTTATTTTATAGGGACCATATTGTTGTAGTAGTCGACAAAAGCACGAACAAAAAGATTTTCCGAGGCGTGTAGATTCATTACCCTTAAGGACTTATCCGTGGTGTATTGCGCAAGCCCTCCAGGATACAACATGAACTTCTCGAAATTTTTGAGGATCTTAAAACTAGCAAGATAACTCTTAAAAAGAGTAAATAAATAAACCTAGGATAAAAGTAGAGGTATAAAAGAGAAAGGATGAGAGAATGAGAGAGAATGAATGACAGTATGAAAGTGTGTTTTGGAATGGAATTGATGCACCTATTTATAGGTGAAGGATGGGTGTAGGATGAGTAAAACATCCCATAGTTCACAGAACAACAACAACCCACTCAATGTTCATTATAGCATGGCTTATAGAAAGGAGAAAAGTAACATACAAATAAATTGTGGACCAAGATATGCGGAGGAAACTTTGCAACTTCCTTGAATGTGGCAACGAGAAAAAGGGGTTGTTAACCTACAAAGATCTTTTGCAATATTAACAATTATTTTATAATAATCCCCCACATATTGCTAAAGATAAAAGATAAAAAGAAAAAGAGAAAAACATGGGTCTCACATAGGATGTAATGCATCAGAGCTAGTATAGCAAGCTATGTGAACCAATCTTTGATTGGGAAACTTAACACACAATGTAGTTGGTATAGCAAGCTATATGAACCAAGGACACTTGATGTGTGTTAGCGGTTTATCAATCACAATACACCCCCACAATTCTTGCTATTATTGTTGTGTTGCGCTTACTAGGCCATGCGTGTTTCCGGTATTCATGAGTGCTTTAGAGATCATGCCAAGATCTGATACAAGCGACCCCACTTGACACTCATATAGGTGATTTCATCAACTGTATGTTGCAAATCATACACCACCCGTAAGAAATATGAAAATCATTAAAACTTTGTTTAAACTAAAATTCTTACACCACATTGAATTTTAATTTACAAAGTTTAACTTCTCAATAATGCAGCCTCTAGCACTTTCACACACACCATAGGAATGGACATAATTGATTTAAAATCAATTTAGTGTTATCAGAACTAACAAGTGACTTGTTTTTACCCATATGAACCTTATTCATGGGATCTCCAATCACAAAGGTTGGGTTACTATCACTTGTTTGTTTGCAAGTGGCTTAAATCTCATTCCCCTCGATGTTTCTAAAATCATATTTCTTCCAAGGGGTTTTGTCAGAGGATCTGCTAGATTCCATTCTAACTTCACATAATCAATGGAAATAGTTCCACTCTTTAGCAGTTGCTTAACCAAATTATGTCTCAATTGTATATGTCTGTTCTTTCCATTGTAGTTCTTGTTTTTAGTTATAGCTATTGTCGATTGGCAATCACAATGTATTGACACAGATGTGGTTGGTTTCATTCCTAAAGGAATCTTTGCTAAAAAAAATTTCAACCATTCAGCCTCACTACCAGCCATTTCGAGAGCAACAAACTCATATTCCATTATTGATCTTGCAATAATTGTTTGCCTGGCTAATCTCCATGTAATCGCACCACCCCAAGTGTGAATACATAACCACTAGTGGATTTTGTCTCATCTAAATCAGAGATCCAGTTAGGATCATTGTACCTTTAGTACATGGGAAATACACTATATTCAATGGCATAATCTATTGAACCTCATAAGTATCTCATAAGTCTTGCAAGTGCATCCCAATGTTCCTGATTAGGATATTGAGTGTACCTACTTAGTCTACCTACTGCATAAGCAATATCAGGTCTTGAAAAGCTGATTAAGTGTAGTAAGCTCCCAATTATCTAGGCATACTAAGGATGAGAAATTGATTATCCTCTATTTTTCATTAATTTAGAGTTAGCATCATAAGGGCTACTCACTGGTTTGAAGTCATAATATCAAAACTTCCAAAGAAGTTTCTCAATGTATTGTTCTTGGGATAGTAATATACTATCTCCCTTCCTTATGATTCTAAAACCTAAAATCACATTGGCTTCACCCATGTCTTTCATTTCAAAATTAGATCCTAGAAACAATTTAGTTCTATAAACTATATCAATGCATGTACCAAATATTAACATGTCATCCACATACAAACATATAATGACACATTCACCATTTTCAGATTTAGAATATAGACATTTATCAGCATCATTAGGTAAGAAACCATCACATAGTAAGACAATATCTAGTTTTTCATGCCATTGTTATGGTGCTTATTTTAACCTATACAAAGATTTTAAAAGCTTGCATACCTTATTTTCTTGACCAAAGACAACACATCCCTCAGGTTGATTCATATAGATTTCCTCCTCTAAATCACCATTTAGAAAAGTAGTCTTAACATTCATTTGATGTATCACTAGCTTATGGGTAGCTGCTAAGGCTATCAAAACTCGACTTGAGGAAATCCTAGCCACAGGGGCAAAGGTGTCAAAGTAATCTATGTTGTGTTTTTTAGTGAAACCTTTCGCTACTAACCTTGCTTTATACTTATCTATGGATCCATCTGGGTGATACCTTTTCTTAAAGATCCACTTACAACCAATGGGTTTTGCTCCTTTAGGCAAATCTACTAAGGTCCAAGTATTATTTTTTGAATTGGTTAAATTTCAATCCTTATGGCCTTATTCCACTGTTTTGCATCAAGAACACTAGTAGCCTCTAAAAAGCTTGTTGGATCATTTTCAACTAGATAGGTACAAAAGTCATCTCCAAAGGAAGTTTCCTTCCTCTGTCTTTTACTTCTCAAAACTTCACACATGTCATCACTATTTTTATCTATAGATTGTTCAGGTTTCTCACTAACCTTTAAAGGAAATATATGTTCAAAGAACTCAACATTTTTTCTCTCCACAATAGTATTATGTTCAATTACATCACTTTTAAGAACAAGAAACCTATAGGCAACATTATGTTTAGCATAGCCTAAAAACGTACAATCAGAGGTTTTAGAGCCTATTTTCCTTTTCTTAGGATTAGATAACATTACCTTAGCTAGGCACCCCCACACTCTTAGATATTTAAGATTAGGTTGATAATCTCTCCACAACTTATAAGGAGTTTTACCGATTTTCTTATGAGATATCCTATTTTGTAAAAAAATGTAGTAAGAAGGGCTTCTCCCCAAAGGTTATCAAGTGCACTAGAACTAATAAGCATGGCGTTCATCATTTCCTTAAGAGGTTTATTCTTTCTTTCAGTTACTCCATTAGACTCAAGTGAATATGGTAGGGTTACTTCATGGATGATACCTTCTCTAAGGCAATATTTATTAAACAAAACATATTCACCACCTCTATCTGATCTAATCCTCTTAATTTTCTTATTCAATTGATTTTCTACTTCTGCCTTATACTTTAAAAACACATCAAAAGCTTCATCTTTATGCTTGATTAAGTACACTTTGGTATATCTAGAATAATCATCTATAAAGGTTACAAAATAATTTTTACCACCTCTAAACATAGTCTGTTTTAAATCAGCTAGATCAAAATGAATTAACCCTAACAATTCAGTTTGACGTTCTACTGGATAACAAGTTTTCTTTGTTATTTTAGATTCTACACATATATCACATTTACCACTTTGTTTATCATGCATATTAATTAATCCTAGTCGTTGCAATTTCATAACATACGACAAATTCACATGTCCTAATCTAACATGCCACATATCATACGAGTCAACAATATAAGCAGAAGAAGATTCATTAATAATTTCTGAAATATTGAGTACAAAGAGACCTTGATCACAATATCCCTTCCCCATGAAAATATTATTTTTTGTCATTACAATCTTGTTAGATTCGAATGACACTTTAACCCCAACTTTTCCCAATAGTGCTACATATATTAGATTAACTCAAATAGAGGGAACATCCAACACATCACTCAAGGCTAGAGTCTTCCCATATGTGAGTTTTAGAAGAACCTTTCCTTTCCCTGGAACAAGAGTTGTCCTAGAGTCACCAAGATAGACGTGTTCTTTTCCATCCCCTACATTAGTATAGGAGGTAAAAGCACTTTTATTTGCACATATGTGCTTGGTAGCACCAGAGTCTACCACCCTCTTACTCACATTGGTCATCAAATTTACTTGTGAAACAACCGCAACTATAGTAACTTCCCCTTGGGTAATATTTTCCCTAAGAGGATTATCATTTCTTGCTTTATGCCTACATTGAGGTGCATGATGGCCAGGCTTCCTACATACAAAGCAATTTCCCTTTTTCTTAAAGGTGGGGGTTTAATCATTTGGAATGGGAATTTCAAAATTTACTTTTCTTATTGTGATCAGGTTTATTTTTGTACCTTTTTATGCATGTTTTTCTTCTACAATGTTAGCTTTTGCAGATAATGCTTTGGTCGTTGTAGTAGCACATTCCTGCCTGTTAGTATCTTTAACTATGATGTGTGAATGAGCTCCTAAAGTGACATCTTCTTGTGCCTATGTTTCAGTTGTTGTTTATAGTCAGTCCTAGATGATGGTAGTTTCTCGATTAGGAGTTCTAAAACAAACTCATCAGGAAGGATTATATTCTCTTCTTTGATATTTTCAAGCAGCTTGTGCTATTCTTTAATTTGGATCTTAATGTCCTTATCTTCAATCATCTCCTAGCAGTAGTAGTTCCCTATGATAAATCTTTGTCTGACTATGTCTTCAGTAGTATATTTGAGGATCAAAGAATCCCAAATTTCTTTTTCTTCCTTATATGAACAATACACATCGAATAGGTCATTAGACAATGCACTAAGTAAAGTGTGTCGACATACCTTGTTTGCATGAATTCAATCTTCAACTTGTTTTGAAGGGATATTGGAGTTGGGTTTTGAAGATGTGAGAGTAGTAGCAACTCTATACATGTCTAAAAGGGTAGACACACGTTCTTTCCAGCGTTGAAAGTTCTGTCCAAAGAATACCTCAAATTTTGACACATCCAGAAACGGTTTTGCAAAAGCTGTCTGAGCTCCAGAAATAATGTTTGGATTCTCCGGAGAGGATGTGTTGTTGTAATATACATTTTACTTTACCAACAACCCATGGATACGCATTTTATTTTAATATAATATACATGTGTTTATATCTACATGTGTTTCTATTTAAAAAATTTAACATCAATTTCATATTGTATTTATTTTGTAGGTTAAATTACTCTTTTTGTCCTTGTATTTGTCAAGTAGTGTCAAATTGGTCCTCTAGTTTTTCTTTGTCTCAGTTTGGTCCTTATGTTTTTTAAAAATGATTCAATTTGGTCGTTGCTGTCAATTTTGACCAAATAGTGTTAGAGTCAACGTCACGTGTCAATTTATGGTTTTTCTAATTTTTTGTAATTTTTTTATTTTGTACACGTGTCATTTCAAAGTTGTGCCACATGTCAGAATGATAAATTAAATCCCTATATTAGTTTTTAGTTTCAATTTAGTTCCAATTTTTGTAAGAATGAAGCAATATTGTCTCTTGTTAAATTGAAACTCAATTTACTTTTTTGTATAAATCTTATGATGATATTCTTCCTAAAATTGACATTTTTATTAAAAATTTGTAGTAATATTTTTAAACAAACTTTTTCTTTTTAGTTTTATTATCAAACAAAGTGATGAATGCATATTTTTGCCCTCATTTAGTGTTTAATTATGGGTATTTAATTAAATTTATGAGCTTAAAGAGTGATTTAATTGATAATTCTGATAATTAGGCTATTTGAGCTTGTGTGATAAAAATGTCTTAAAAAGTGATTTTTAGTTGCATAAATTATTTCTTGGATATTTTAACGTTTGTTGATGCAGCTGAAATTAAGATTAAGTTCATTCAAGGTGGGAAAATAAATTGAAGTTACAAACCACCGTTAAATAAGGCTGAAATTAGCAAGGTCTGGAAAAATCACTTCTGCACCCCCTAAATTACATATACACTCCCCTTTTCCAAATGGGCTACAGAAAATCTATTTCTACACCCCAGCCTTTGTCTATTTTCACCCCTTTTTCCACTTATAAACCATGACGACACGTGTCATAATCCTCCACTAATTAAACTAACCAATTAGAGAATGAAACGTGGCGACATCTAAGCACTCAAAATTCAGCCAACCAAATGGTGCCACGTCATCATCTTCATCTCTTCCATGAAAAACCCTAATTTCTCCTCAAACCCTAGCCGCCACCATGCCGGCAGCCGCCGTCGTTCATCGTGGTCCACGCCATTCCTGCAGAAAATATGCGTCGCCAGCAACAACACCATACGAGGCCACCACTACCATCCATTCAAGTTGCTGCACCTGCGAATCCTTCACGCTATCGCCACCACGAACCTGCACGAAGAACACCTTTTAGCCGGAAATACCACAGCAGCCATTGATGGAAAACGAACCACCGTTCGCGCACCTACAACCACCGCAATAGCGCCCAACGCCGTGAATCTGCACCACTCTCCATCTCCACACGAATTGCAACACACCTTCATCATTTCATTCACGCACAAGCAGTTCAAACCTTCGTTCACCATCTTCGCGCACCTACACAAATCGGAAAACACAACCAGACTGCATAACTTCACAAACGCGAGCAAGAGCCACCTCCAACAGCAACACCTTCATCTCGACCCATGGCAACAACACTCTCCATCTTTTGCAGCAGCGAACGCGAATCCCATTGCTGCACCTGCACCATTCACGCACACCGTCGTAGTTCCACCGTCCCTGCACCTAAAATCGTTAGCCAACGCACCAGCAGCAATGTGATTGCAGATCTACACCGCGCCAGAGAGCACCTGTTCAAACCTCTGCACACCAGATCGGAGAAGAAGAACGATGCAGCACCATCTCCGCAGCAACCACTGTGAGCCACCACATTCAGCAGTCGTCATTGCACACCAGCGCAACAAAGGGAAGGAGGAAGGAGGAGTGAAACCCTAATTCATATAGATTTAAAATCATTACTTTTTACGTGATTCAAAGATAAAAGACATAGATGAATTAAAACCTCAACAATAATAAAAAGAACAAAGAAATTAATTGATCTAACCTCAAAATCCAATTAAGAAGTTACAATGGAATCAACCCAAGAAATTTAGAACTCCATGAATGCAAAATAAAAATAGAAGAATGGAGAGAGAGAAAGGAAACGAAATTAGACCCCCCTAAGGGTTCCAAAACTCTGAAGTCCCGAGCTTGTTTTCTCTGTTTCCCTCTTGGTCTCTTTATATAGGCTTCTACTAGACTTTGGGCTTTATTTGTCGGTTGCTAAAATATTTTATTTTTATTTAATTAATTAGCAACTTAATTTCTGTCCAATTTCCAATTCTGCCCCTCTTGTTTAACCATTTTTGTAGTTTTGACCAGAGTTGACTGTTGGCTTTGACCTGTTGACCAATTGACTACCCTATCAGATGCTGACACGTGGCAGTGCATTTTCTCTCTCCAGAATTAGGGTTTCACTCCTCCTTCCTCCTTCCCTTAGCTGCGCTGGTGTGCAATGATAGCGTTATCAATTTAGTCCAAATTTTTGTAAGAATGAAGCAATATTGTCTCTTGTTAAATTGAGACTCAATTTACTTTTTTGTATAAATCTTATGATGATATTCTTCCTAAAATTGACATTTTTATTAAATATTTGTAGAAATATTTTTAAACAAACTTTTTGTTTTCAGTTTTATTATCAAACAAAGTTAAATTCCAAACCTAATATCAATAATTAACCATTTTGTCATCATAAATAAAAATATCAAGTGTACCGTATTATACAAACTTAGTGAAGATTAAAAATCAAATAACTTGTCACACATAAGTTTAGGAAAACCAAAGTTTAAAGTTTAAAGTCAAAACAAAACCAAAGTTTAAAATTTGTATAGATTTTAAAGTTAATTTAAAAATATTTCTATAAATATTTAATAAAAACGTTAATTTTAGTAATATCACCATAAGATTTATAGAAAAAGTAAATTGAGTCTCAAGTTAAGGTGGGACAATATTGCTTCATTTTTACAAAAATTGGGACTAAATTAAAACCAAAAACAAATATAGGGTTCAAATTGAATCATCTTGACACGTGACACAACTATTAAGTAACATGTGTAAAAAATAAAAAAATTTAAAATAAATTTAAAATAAATTTAAAAAATTAAAAAAAATTAGAAATTGACACATGGCGTTGACTTTAACACCGTTCGATGTCCCATCCCTATCCCCACCGGATAACAGGTATAATCTTGTATTCATACCCATAACCGTTTTCTTACTACTTCAATATTAATTTTAATTAATTTTTATAAAATAATAAAAAATTACGATAAAGGAAACATAATATTATCAAATATTCAATATTAGGACGATGGTTGTTTCTTCGATATCAAATACTTTGAAATAATTGTTTACATTTTAGAGTAGAATACCAAATAAAATTTCATGAGAACCAAAACATTTATCAAATTTACATATTGCAAATATTAATGAAACCTAGTGGATAAAATTTAAAATATTTTTTAAAAAAAAATGTAAAAGGAAAACAAATATTCAAATTAAAATATATTTTAAATGTTTGTTTACTTCAATTTTTTAAATTCTAATGAATCTCTTTTTTGCACACTAATAAAAATGATAATAGATCACTTGATCAAAATGACGCAAAGGACAAATAATAAATATAATAATAAAATTTTGACATAAATCTTGTATCTTTTGAACTTCAATGTATGTTGGATGGTGATAAAAAAATATTCATGACAATTACATTAAATTTGTATATTGTAGCAAATAAAAATTATTTATACAATTATAGTGAAAAAATTATAGTATGATTGATAATGAGTTAGAAAATAAAAATAATTAGATAAAATATATCGAAATAGTATTCTACATGATGAAAATAAAAAAGAAATAAGAATATTAAAAAATTAACAAATGTGTGTCTTAAAAATAATTTGAGAGACTATTGAAAGAAATCGCACAACAAAAACAAATGTATAATTAATGGTATGATAAGATGAAAAATACTTTAGAAATCTAAGAAAACTTTTCAAATAACAACATATATACTCAATGATTGAGAAATAACGAAAATTATTTTAGCGAAACAAAAAAGTTTTTCAAATGAAACAAAAACAAATAATAATAAGTAAATAATTTTTTTATAGTACCTAGTAAAGGAAAGTTTTATGCTATTAAACACTTAAATTGAAAGTATTAAACATACTCATGTGAAAGAAAAATATACAATAAATAAAAATATTAAAAAATAATAGAAATATTCAAATATGAGACATAATTTTTTTTTAATTGGCATACATCATTTTAACATAATTACATAAAGGTTATGATAAAATGAAAAATATATTGGAGATGCAAATGAGTTTTATAACAAATCAAATAATTAGAAGAAATAAAACATATATATATATAGTTAATTAATTACGAATATTTTAATAATTTAAATGAAAACGGAAATATGGTGAGGACAAGTATTATGGTGGGGATATGTAGATCCTCATACTTATCCACATATCCAATTGAAAAAGTCAAAAATTCAACATCAAAACGGAGACGAGTTTGAACAATAGCTTCGAAGGTGAATTTATTTGTCATCTCTAGTGACCTACTAGTTTAATCCTATAACCCTATAATTAATGGTTCAAGATTTTATTTTTAATAATGTTCAATAAATACGGGTCTATTTTTTCTTTTGTCAACATAAGATTTTTATTTTATTTTTCCTTATTTTTCAGGATCTGCTCCCCTCAGATGTTCATCTGTTTTGGGTGAACTTGATTATGGCACTCTGGGTGCATTGGCTTTGGCCACTAAACCTTCCAATTATTGACTTGTGGTAAGACGCCATGTTGAAAGGACAACTAATTTTGAAAACCAAAACAATAACAAATTTATTACGAAGTTACAAAAATAATAGAGATAAAGAAACGAAAAAAAAAAACATTTAAGAGGGACAAAACACTTTAATTACAAACTTTAAAATTCATGTCAACGATCAGCCGCGGATCTCGGTAAAAAAAAGTTTGAAGGACCAAAATAATATACTTGTTATGGAATAAAGTGAATAACAGAGAGAATAGAGAAGAAACAATAGAGAATAGAGAATGAGAGAATAAGGAGCAACTCATCTATGTATTATTATTGATAGGAAAAGTCTTAATCCAACGGGTTTCACAACTTCAAGTGTGCGAACTATACGTCCAAAAATCTTTCGTTTAGTAAGCATATACAATTATGCTTCTTTGCATATTTTCATTTTGGTCAATCTTTTCTCCGCCAACAATCTTCAATGATCATTGCTTATTGATCCTCATTGTCATTCGTAGCATTCCTCGCTATGTTATAAGTAAAAGTTTCGTCAATGTTAACTTCATTTTGGTTCCATATTATATGATTCATGACATAATTTATTGAGATCTCATCATTTTCAACAATTTCAGTTACCTGAGGTTCTTCTGGAACCGAACCATTAATTATGTCAAATGAATCTTTTGGGATTTCAACCTTTTCGATTAGGTCATTTTGAATTTTAGCTCACTTTCTCATTCAAGAGTTTTTATCTTTGGAACCAATAGATCTGTCATGCTTCAAACGTGTCCACATGAGTTTTTCAAAAAAAAAAAATTCGCATCATAATAACTGAGCATGCCAAACAAGCCAATCATTTTGATTTGTAAACTTATGGTTTACCATGACATGCATTTCAATTGTACTAATAAACTTGTAGTACAAACTATAAGAGAATGTTGATAATTTCTCCAATACACTTTCTTTTTCAACTCAATCATAGAGATATAAAGATATTT
>Ga0214544_1009526_pt1 | contig 15131 bp, 19 predicted proteins | sample CNSS3metaG_FD_160074 | JGI IMG/M metagenome (GOLD analysis project Ga0214544, IMG submission 160074) | Root nodule microbial communities from cowpea collected in UCLA plant growth center, Los Angeles, California, USA - CNSS3 | ecosystem: Host-associated > Plants > Roots > Nodule | place: USA...
TATATATATATATATATATATATATATATATATATATATATATATATATTGAGTCCCCATGCTCAATATTTCAATCCAAAAAAGTCATTTTGAGTCCCTATGCTCAATCTTTCAATCCAAAAAAGTCATTTTGATCCTCGTGCTCAATCATTATTAATCCAAAATCTATTTCGAGTCCCTGTGCTCAACTTCTCCATAAAAATATCATTTTGAGTCCTCAATCTTTTAATCAAAAAAATCATTTTGAGTCCTTGTGCTCAATCTTTCAATAAAAAAAAATCATATCGATTCCTTGTGCTCAATCTTTTGAAAAAAAGGAATTGCATGTTGAGTTTTTATGCTCAATCCTTCCATCCAAATAGGTCATTTTGAGTCGCCATACTTAATCTTTCAATCCAAAAAAAAAAACATTTTGAGTCCCCATGCTCAATTTTCATTTAAAAAAGTCATTTTGAATCCCCATGCATGCTCAATCTTCCAATAAAAAAAATCATATCGAGTCCTCATGTGCAATCTTTCAATAAAAAGAAAGAAAGAATCATATTGATTCCCTGTGCTCAATCTTTTGAAAAAAGGAATTGCATTTTGAGTCTTTGTGCTCAATCCTTAAAAATAAGGGGGTCATTTTGAGTCCTTTTGCTCAATCTTTAAATCCACACCAAAAAATCATATCGAGACCCCATGCTCAATCTTTCAATCATCTTTTGACAACAAGAAAAATTCATATTGAGTTATCTGTGTTCAATCTTTTAATTCAAAATTTATATTGAGTCCCGCACTCAATATTTCAAAAAATTTATACTGAGTCTCTAGGCTCAATCTTTTAAACCTAAACAAATCATTTTGAGTCCTCGTGTTCATTCTTTTAATCCAAAAACCATTTTGAGTCGTCGTACTCAATCTTTCAATCCAAAAAATAATACATTTTTGTCCCCGAGCTCACCCTTCCAATTTTGAGTCCCTGAACTCACCCTTCCAATTTTGAGTCCCTACACTAACTCTTTTAATTCACACAAACTGCGTTTGAGTCTACACACTCACTCTTTTAACCCATTAACTACATTTTGAGTTCCCTAACTTACTTTGTTAATTCACACGATCTGTGTTTGAGTGTCTGTACTCACCCTTCAAATTTGCACAAACTACGTTTTGAGTCTTCGCACTCACTCATTTATCCCATGAACTACGTTTTGAATCCCCACAATAATTGCTATCAAATAAAAAAAAAACTTCGTTTTGAGTCTCTGTGCTCATTCTCCTCCCAATTGTGCACACCATGCTTTCTTGCTTTTAAGTCAAGGTTTTTACACATTTATGAGGTTTTCACATATTGTTTGGTTATTTTATTAAAGTTTTAACATTTAACCCTCACTCCCCTCTTAAAAACTCGAACAAAATTGTTGTTTCTATCTTTACTTATCTTTTACCACAATAATAAAAAAATGTAAAATTTTCATATTATATAGTAAAACTTAAGTAGAGATGGACAACTATTAACACCCAATTTTGTCCGGATCAATACATTCTATTTCAGAAATTAATTAAAGATGAATGTTTAATTTATTTGAAAAAGAAAAGAAAATTAAAAGAAATAATAATAACAAACAAACAAAATAAAAAAATCATAAAATATATTTCTTCTTACATCTACAAATTTTGTGTTTACATCCCTTTCAAAATGGACTTGGTCCAAAAGCTATTTTCTATACTCCCTTGTTTTAATTCACACACCCATTCAATCCTTCCACTCTCACGTTTCCACATGGCCCACCTTTTCTCTCTCCCTTTTATTTCCGTATCCTAATACATCACTTAAAATCCTTTCTACTCCCATGATGACACTTGTCCCACTTTCTTCTCTCTCAACTCACCTTTCAACTCACGCACACAAGAGAAAAAGGAAATAGTCTCATCACTTTAGTCTCTTCCCAACCACCTACACCCTCATATGATTACCTATCCAAGGTACCAACAGAGGACTCGATTTTTTCGATCACCTTTACACAACCCCATCTGGATCTTCTCCTTCCAAGGGGACCACACAGAAAAAGACGAATTTTCCAAACATTCAGGAGAACGCACTCTTCTCATCTTTTTCCTTCTTCCCCTCCATTAACAACAAGACCAACACCAACTATATCATCTCATTAGGATATTACATATTTAAAGAAATAAAATAAAGAAAATACTAAATACTCGTCATTTAATAAAACATCATTTCCCAAAAATGCGAGAAATTTAAAACTTTATTAGATAAATAAATAATCCAAAATCCATAAATTAGAAAACTGGAAATAATATAAAATATGTCATAAGCTTTTACAATTTATTTCAAAACCATAAAATATAAAAGCTCCCCAAGCTATCCCTGCTCCGTAGCTAAGCCTCACCAAAACCACCTGCAACAACATCGTCTGCTCACGTGTACCGCATACACGATCATCGCCAACCACAAACAGATAGGGTGAGCTTAACAGAATAATCATATAAATACATATACATATATTAAACACACTTATCATACAATCACACCAGAGAGATTCCATCATTCGATTTCATATCACATGGCCACCACCATGTTATTCGTGTTCTACATCTTCTAGTGATTACTTCAAGGTGTCTTGCTGCCACACCTATCGGCCACAACCGATAGAGCACGTGCAGGAAACCATGCTACGGCTCATACACCACAATGCCAGGTGGAGTTCCCATATACGAACATAATTTGTAACGTCCCAAGACTACCAAACTCGTAAGCTAATTGTTGAGGAGGGCAATCTATCTGGACCCATCTGTACTAGCCACAACCAGCACACTCACACGGTAACACTCGCCAACCCGAGCTCAACTCAAGGGTTCCTCGTGTTCGTTCGCCATCTAGAGCTCAACTCGAGGGATGTCATTCCGAGCTACACTCGAGGAATGCCACGTGCTTAACCCCTATCCCGAGCTCAACTCAAGGGATACGTTCTAAGCACAACTCAAGGAACACCAACAAACCAACCTTGGAAGCACCACTAAACTTTGTAGATCACGCACTCCAAAGCAAGCAACCCAACTCGCATCACGGTATCGCCTGACGCATTTGGCCTCCAAACCGCCTGGCGGGGGACACTTACCGCCAGGCGCCTCACGCCTCTGATACCTCTGTTCGTGCAAGTGTTGCCTGGCGGGACACCCCTTGCCGTCAGGCGTCTCGCGTTCCAGTCTTCCTCTGTTGGGTAACTTTCGCCTGGCAGGTCACATTTTTTCACCAGGCGCCACACCAGTATTGGCGCAGTACTGGTTCTGGTTTGGCTTTAGGTGTTGTATTCCATTCCCTTACTCACATCTTTACTCAACCAATCCAGTCCTTATCTCTTGGCTCAATAAAATCACCTACAATACACTATCGTCCCCCCAATTAATATACACAGAATTTCACATTCACAATCATCTCCCTAAAAAATCCTTACTAACACATAGGCTTTGGGTATTCCATACTTTATACACTTGATACAAGCCAAACGTCAACGTTAATTCAAAACACTACTAGTACCACTCAGTTAAGTCAATGCTTTGTCCTATTCTATAGTTAATAGACTTAAGTTTATCCATTGAACTCTTACATACACATATTCATGAACTCCTACTGCTTATCACACCAATCCACCACCATTCTTCCTCTGCACCATCAAACTAATTTCCCACTGAATTATGCTTCCTGTCACTCTGGTAATCCCATTTCTAATACATCCTAATTAGACTTTAGTAATATTTCCACCAATTTCCCCACATAAACAATTCCCCAACATCCTTCACTTTTAAAATTATACTTTGTATGTCCCAGATGAATTATTCCAGCCACCAATGTACACCACAACACCCAGAACCAACACCTCACCTTGCAGCCACATAGATTCACTGTCCCTGCATTGGCGCCTAGCGGCAAGCCCCGTGCCGCCAGGCGGTGCATCAATTTTCTGGAAATTTTCCAGAATTCCTGCACCTACGAACTCTAACCTTTCCCAATTTTTCCATTCCTTGCACATCTCCAATACTTCTCATGCCACTCACTTGTAATCATAATAGTTCATAGTCTACCCACGTCCATTAACATTTTTCCAAAGCAATTCAATCGCTAATGATCCTCACGACATCAAAATCCCAAATTGTTCAACCCTAAAATCACATTTATCCAATTTTCTTCCAATTAATATCCAATTACAACGTAATTATGACGATTCTTGATCCCCACCAAACCTTACATAAACGAATGCCATTTTTCTCCGATCAGAATCATCCAAGAACCTAGAAAATACCAAAATCGAACCAAAATGGTTCGCGTCGCCTGGCGGTTCAATCACTAACGCCAAGCCCTTCATCAAGGAAAACCCAGAATTGGGTTGAACACAAGCGTCGCCTAGAGGGCCAATTCGTGCTGCCAAGCGGTTCCATCTTTGGAACCCATAATCAACATAATAGAGTTGAGTCGCCTTGCGCAAATTTAGCACAAGCCAGGCAGCTTCTGGAAATTTTCCAGAAATGTGAATTTGCCCAGTTTTATCCTGACATATTCATCCAATTATTCAATTAATCATGCAATATTAACTACACAATTAAAAAAGAACGGAGTCCAACTCCCCTAACTTGGTTTCCTTGCTTAAGATATAGTGCTTGAGTCCTTTTCTTGATTTCCAATGGTTCCTCTAAGTTCTTTCACTATTCAACCCCTCAATTCCACTCCCTAACCACTATTTCCCTATGATTTCATGCACCTCTCAATACCCTCAAATATCCAGACTAAAAAACCTTCCTTTCTCTCTCAATTAGCCTTTTAATGGTGTCCTTAATGCTAGATTAATTATCAAAAACGAAAATAAGGTTGAATGGTAATGTTAATTACCATTTAATGGTTCTTTATGGTCTGTTTTTCAACCAGCCTTGGCTTCTCCTTAGCCATCTAGGGTTTCCATGCTCTTTCACCTTCATGCCAAAAGAAATTTTGGCAAAAAGAAAGATTAATTTGAGTTCACCAAGGTTTGAACCCATAACCATGCCAATGCCAAATCAATGCACAACTATTCAACCAATTCATGTTTCTTGATAATTAATATAATTCTATAGTTATCTCATCATTCAACATGCTCAATCATATTATTAGAAAAAAACAATAATAATTAAATAACACATAATGGCATTCATAAGACTTGAACCCAAGTCCTCTCACACAAACAAGTACTCTCAACCACTTGAGCTAATACTTTTCTACGCACATTAATCAATATTAAATGCCATAAAGGCTCCCACTACCCCCATTTATTAATTAATTATTTATTTAATTAATTAAATTTTACGGGTCTTACACCAATGCTTATCAAGATTCAATCACACCCTTCGCGAACGAACCAAAGAGCACAAAATCAAGACACATACCCACATTCTTCCTCAATCCAAAGTTCACATATGACTCCTTTAATATCCCCTCCTCACACACCACAACATCTTCATCCATTGACACACAAAACAACAAGCATAAGCATTTTACAAAACAACATCTTCATCCATCAACCAATACAATTCCCTCTCATCACCACCTTCCTCCATTCCATAATCACACAACACCACCAATCCTCACCATTTCTCATATACTACACGACCCCAACACAATTGTCAATATGCTGCTTCATCATTCAACCTCCACCTCAATCTTCAACCCATTTGTAACATCCCGGTAGGATATTACATAAAATAAATAGAATAAACAAAACATAATAAATGCCTCATTTATTATTAAACCATTTTCCTAAAACGCGGGAAATTTTTTAAAACTTTATAGTGGAATAATCGCTATAAATAGTCACATTACTCACAACGCACTTTTACAGTTGGAAAATCTAAATTAGTAATTTAATTACATGAAAATGAAATAAAACATGTATAAAATCCCCTCATACTCTGTTCCCTCACTCCGCCACTAAGCATCTCCTGGCTCACCTGAAACATCATCTACTCCTGGATAACAAGTTACCCGATCATCGCCACACACAAACAGATAGGGTGAGCTATGCACAAAGATATAAATAAATATGAAGTAATCCCACCCGACAATTCATAATTATTCATTCATTTACAATAAAATGCCCATTTCCCCACTCATAAACATTATGAGTGCATGCATGCACTCTTAATTATTGGGACTCCATGTGCTTCCACGACCCTCCTCGCTCGTGATCCAACCTACAAGCCTATCCCGCTTGTAGTCCTACTTCACGGACTCCCTCGCCCATCATCCGAACTTCCTGCTCGGACCCGGACCCGCATACCTGCCTTTCCTACTATGAACTCCCTCGCTCACAGCATTCTCAAGTTGAGCATGAGGTGAACTCCCTCGCCCACTCATCCCAACGAGAGTACCTCCGGTGAACTAAACCGTTCATGTTCCGCATGCGGTCGACCCATCATGAACTCCTCATTCGCGACTCAAGCTAAGCATATCCCAGATCCTAAAGACTTAGTTCTTCAAGTCCAAACACATCCACACATGCATATAATTCCTATAAGGTAGTAAAAAATACAAGCAACCAGCGCGATCAGTACTCATAAGCATGAATTCTCACCATTCTCGCTTAAGCTAGGGGTTTTCGCCTAAGCAATCGTACGTGTCTCGCTTAAGCTAGTCCTTTTCGCCTGAGTGCGTGCGGAACCATGGCTCGCCATAGTATCTCGCTCAAGTGAAACATTATTGCCTGAGCGAGACCCTAGTTTGCTCAAACCCAAAAACCCCTCGCCTGGACGAGGATTCACGCTTAACACATATAGGTCTCATCGTGACCTCGCTTGGGCGAGCCATTCTCGCTTGAGCGAGAGACCAAGTCGCTCAACCCTAACAGTGGTTGCTTGAGCGAAAAGCTCAAACCAAAACCAAGATCAATATTCTGCAACTTTCGCTTAGGCGAGAGTAACTCGCCTGGGCAAAATTAGTAGAGTTTCGTCTCTGTTCACGCATCCAAACCACTAAAACCATACCAAAACCCAACTGAATCATTAGCAACATATGTAACGACAAGCAAACCTCAGAATCATGTTTTCTATTCATATGGACTACCAACATTCGAGTATATAATCAACAATGACACATACATACCAAAACCCTAATCCTACTCATATAAAGCACAAAAGGCTTTGCACCCAACATCAAACCAACCACATTTTCAATCATATCATACATACTACGAGATTCACATCATGCATAATTCATTTGAGAATAACAATTCTCCAAAATCATAACACACATCAGTTAATTTACACGCACAAAGGGCAGCTCCTCTAACCTGGAATTCTTGATTAGAATTGAGAAGAAAAGAGTGCTTCTCCTCAAGCCTTCTCCCAATTCAACGCAGAAACCCTTCTTCCCACATAGAATTGGCCTTTTATATGTGTCTTAATGTTGGGTTAGTGAGTTGAAACGAAAATGGGCTTAATGGTGTTTTAATTTCTATTCAATGATAATTACTTACTGGTTTTTCAGCCCCTCTTGGCGGCCCCTTCTGCTAGGGTTTTCTCTACCCTTTCACATTCAAGCCAAAGCTGATTCTAACAAAATCAAAAAAAAGTAATATAAGTTTTAATATATTCATGGTTATCAAGGTTTGAACCTATGACCATAACAATGCCAATTCAATACACAACCATTCAACCAACTCACATTTAATGATAATTATCAAAAGGCTATGATTATACTATCACTCAATGGGCACAAATATATTATCAAAATAATAATAACACATAAATGGCATACATAGGACTCGAACCCAAGTTCTCTCAACATAATTAAGTACCCTTAACCACTTGTGTTAATACTTTTCCACGTCATACCAATTAACATTTAATGACATCAAGGTTCATACCACCCGTATTTATTAATTAATTAATTATTTAATTAATTAATTTGCATGGGTCTTACACCATTCATCATCTTCCCATTTTCCAAATACCCATTAACAAGTTCCTTCACATAATCTCAACCCACACATGCTTTATCACCTTCATCTCAACCAATCATTTTCATGTCTCATGTTTTCATCCCCATTCACTAGCATCATCCTATTATACTCACGTATAACATTCAACCTCAAGTGGCACCATCACCACTCATTAAGAACCCAATTTTGTTCATCATACAACAACCATCTTCACTCAGCATTGTAACATCCTGACTGGATATTACGAATTTAAATAATAAAGTAAAGAAATATTACATCAGCTTCATTTATTAAAAAATCAATTCCCAAAAATGTGGGAAATTTAAAACTTTATAATAGTAATGAATATTCTCAAAACTTCTACTATAAATCAACATAAAAATCCATAATAAAAAATCCAAGTCTAATAATATAAATTATTACAACTGTTTCAAAACATCATAAAAACTCTAAACAAAAAAATTGAATCCCAGTCTAGCCCCGCTTCGGCTCTAAGCCTCACTGGATCCACCTGCAACATTGTCTGCTCACGTATACTGCGTATACGATCATCGCCACACACAAGCAGATAGGGTGAGCTAACAGAATAAACATATATACAATACATTTATATATATATATATATATATATATATATATATATATATATATAATGTAAGACCCGAGAAATTTAAATAATTAATTAAATAATTATTTAATAAATACGGGTAATAGGAGTCTTTAAGGCATTTAATGCGGAGTATTATGACATGGAAAAATACTAGCTCAAGTGGTTGAGAGTACTTAATTATGTGAGAGGACATGGGTTCAAGTCTTGTGTATGCCAATTGTATGTTATTTTAACTTTTGTATTATTTTAATGTATATTTGAATCTGAAACGTGATAATGTAATCCTAAAATTATAGGAATTATCATGAAACATGAATTGGTTGAATTGGTTATGCATTGACTTGGTAATTGAGGGGTTGTGGGTTCAAACCTTCTTAAGAATGAATTTAACTTTCTTTTTGGCAAATTTTCTTTTGGCATGAATATGAAAGGCCAGAGAAAACCTTAGCTGCAAGAAGGACAACCTAGTGGGCTGGGAATGCAGCCAATAATAGTCTTTCAATGATCATTAACACCTAATTGAAAGCATTTTCGTTTTCCCTAACATTAACAAGTATTAAGGCTTAGTTAATGGTCTAATTAGTGTAGTTTTGGAGAAGAAAGAGAGGAAAACGTGAAAGGGTAGTAGGAAAAACGAATTTGACAGTGGAAAAGAGAGTCTGAAGGTGAGTTTTCATGTGGAATTGATAAGAGCATCAAGTGCATTGGGAGAAGGCTAAGGTAGGACTATTGGTGACACAAGAGAAGCCTTGATTTTTCAAATTGAGCAAGGATTAACAGGTTATGGGAGCTGGAACCATACCTTTAATTTTGTATTGTTTGATTGCATGAATTATATGATTATTGGGTGTTAATAATCTGTCCAAATTGTATGAAAATTCATGTTTCTGGGATTTTTCCAGAAACCGCCTGGCGGGTGAAGAAATGCTGCCAGGCGACTCATCTGTGTTGTGTTATTTCTGGGTTCCTAGAGAGGAACCGCCTGGCGGTAAGCTCCCGACCGCTAGGTGACGCATGGCTTTGTACCAAGTTTCTGGGTTTTCCAAATGAAGCGCCTGGAGGTGTTGATTGACCCGCCAGGCGATGCAAGCCTTTTGGTTCGATTTTGATGTTCTTTGCGTTCTGGGAGGTTTCTGATCGGGGAGAAATCGCGTTCTAATCTTTAAGATTGATTAAACATCGTATTTCATTGGAAATTCGTGGAATTGGGGTTTAATTGGGAAGAAAATTGCATGAAGGTTATCTTAGGGTTGATGAATTGGGAATTTCGAAAACGACTCTAATCTAAATGGAAAATGTTAATGAATTCATGAATGGGAAGCGTTAGGGATGAACCATAATCCCAATAACTAGGATCGTATCCTATGGAGTCAGAAATTGATGGAAATCAAAGTTGTTGTGAAGGGGGTAAGGTTCGTAAGTGCAGGAACTGCCTGGCGGCACCCCTTTGGCCGCCAGGCGCCATACCAGTGGTGCGTGGTGTTATGATTCATGAAAAATGCTGTTTTCCGTATTTTTGCAGAACAGGAACCGCCCGACGGTAGTTTTGTACCGCCAGTCGCTAGGCTACTGATTCTGGCACTAGGCGCCACCAATTTTCCTGGTCTGCGCACTTTTTGTAAAACTGCATTTCCTGATTCGTTAACCGTCCGATTTAAGTGAATTTTTGGAAGGTTTTTCACACCATGTTGTTCTTCACTTTGAACGGTGGAGATTTGAATTAGATGCCTGCAGAGGTAGATATACGTCACTCATGATTGGGTGTTTGAATTCCCTAATAGTATGATTACTAATGGATGATTAAGTGTGCTCAAGTGCTGATATGGCCTTGATTGGTGAATGTATATATATAAACATATAGATGTGTGATTGATGAGTATGTTTATGGTACTGCTTGTTGAAACATGTTGAATATATGAACCTATATATGTTAGCTCGAATGTATGATGTTATAAGTGTGTGAATAAAGCCACTATTGATGATATCACTATGATCGAGTGGTGCATGATCATGACGGATTTTGGGAAAGTATGGGAACATTATAATCATACTTTAAAAGTAATGGAATGGCGAGGAGTCATGTTTATATGTGTTGTTTGTACTGTTACTTGTTATTTCCTAAAGTATAGGAATTATGTGCATGTGTTTGTGGTGTTGGCTTGAAAGACTAAGTCAAATAGGGGTCTGGGATGTGCTTGATGGTGGGACACATGATGGGCATGGAACTGGTTGAGTTCTCGTCGGCTACTATTGGGCGAGGAGTCCCAGAAACTTTATTGTTTTGATTTTGATGTAAATATTTTTATGATGAATTTTAATAACATTTCTATTTAACGATATTGTACATTCGGACTATGTATGGTACTAATTATGGTTTTAAATTTCCCGCGTTTTTGGGAAATAATTATAATCAATGCGGTATTTATTTTAATTGGAATTTTATTTATTAAAAATTAGTAATATTCCTTAGGGATGTTACATATAACACAATCACACTAAAGGAATTCCATCCTTTGATATCATCCCACATGGCCACAACCATGTTAACCGTGTTTTACGTCTTCTAGTGAGTATCTCAATATGTCTTGCTGTCACTCCTATCAGCCACAACCAAGAGAGCACATGTAGGAAACCATGCTAAGCTCACCCTATCAACCATTCAACCTAGTTATATGATTAATCTGTTAAGCTCACCCTATCTGCTTGTGTTTGGCGATGTTCGTGTACGCGGTACACGTGAGCAGATGGTGTTGATGTAGGTGGTTCTGGTGAAGCTTAGCCACGGAGAAAGGATAGCTTGGGATTTTTTTATTTTATTTTATGGTTTTGAAATAATATGTAACTCTTATGAGACGCTTTTATATTATTTCCATTTTATAAACTTTAGATTTTGGATTATATTTGGAAGTAATAAAAGTTTAAATTTCCCGCGCTTTGAGAAATGAGGTATTATTAAATGAAACCGAGTTAATAATTCTTTATTTTATTATTTAATTCGTAATATCCTGGTGGGATGTTACAATGTGGCAATCCTCCACTCACTATAATAACCAATTAAAGCTTGTCACGTCTTCAATCCTCCACTCACTAAAATAACCTCATGGAATGACACCTCATCACCCTCTCTCCTTCACAGAACCAAAATCCTAACCCTAATTTTCCTTCTCTCCCACCATCTCCATGTCGCAGCCGCCACCCTCCACGGCAGCCACCGCAAAATCCGTCCACCTCTATATGCCGTTGTTTTAATGTCGCGTCGTTACCCTCCATCACCTGTAGTATCCAAAACGAACCTCCATTGCTCCATCTTTGCGCCACCGTCTTCTACGTCACGCCATCACCCTCCATCATGCTACCACCACCGCTACGCGCACCTCGAACATCCTCAGACCAGCAACCCCGTCCATGTCCACTGTGAACTCGGCAACCACCGCGAATCCTCCATTTTCTCCTTCACCGTGAGAGAAACCGAGAGCTGTGACGCAACACAACACCTCCATACCTGCACCTGCATGCGAATCACCTTGTTCCTCACGACGTCAACCATGGAAACCATCAAACTAGCAGTTGTGTCTTCTCGTCGGGATTAGATCTGTATCTTCTTCGTCATGGCAACGCTCATGGCAGCGGGAAACACAAAACCACCATGCTTGATACCTTCAATGGCAGCACCACGGTCGACTTGCAGCAACAAAACCTTCTCTCAACCATCATCGCAACTCTCGAACGCGAACCTGTTACCATTTTTCTGCAATAGCCGCGGACCTAGCACTTCCATTATTTCCGGAACTCTGATATGCAGCCATGAGCACCACCATTGCCACTGCAATGCATGCCTAGCGTTATTAGCATTGCAACAACAACAAATGCACTACCGAACACGTCCTCCATCGGAGAACCAGTGGCCACAATCAAAATCTGCAAAACGAACCTTGTGGCAACCCTCACGGCAGCCAAATCCTAATTGCGAAAAAAGAATTCTGACTTGAGAGATAGATTGCTCTAACACGTGGCAGCCTCTCACTGGACAATCAAATAGTCAACTCTGGTCGATTAGTCAACTCTTGGCAAGGATTGGTCAGCATTGGTCAATTAGACTATTTGGCACTATATTTAGCAGGTGATTCCTCTGGAGGAACCCTAACTGGCCTAGAAAAGAAAAGAGTCGTGTGACGGCAGTTCATCGTCGGCCAGACAGTTTCTGAAATTTTCCAGAACTACAAGCTTTAAACGGAATAAAATAATTCATGCATAATCATACCATATTTAGCATGCCAATAAGACTTAAAATAAAATCAACACATAAAACTACTATTTTTAGCATGCCAATCAGATTTAAACAAGGAATTAACGCGTAAAATTGCTATTTTTAGCATGCCAATCAGATTTAAACAGGGAATTAACGCGTAAAGCTCCCATAACCTGGATTCCTTTGCTAAAAATGAAGATTCTTTGGAGTTCCTCTTTGATCACTCTCCAATTTCGTGCCAAAATTAATTTTAGCCAAAAGAAAGTAAATTTGTATCTATCAAGGTTCGAACCCATAACAATGTCATTATCAAATCAATGCATAACCATTCAACCAATTCATATTTCATGATATTTAATATAATTCTATGATTATATTATCACTCAACATGATCAAGCATGTTATTAAAAATAATATTAAATTAAATAACACACAATTGGCATACATAAGACTTGAACCCAAGTCCTCTCACACAATCAAGTACTTTCAACCACTTAAGTTAGTACTTTTCCACGTGATATAAATCAATAATTAATGCCTTAAAGGCTCCCACTACCCGCATTTATTAATTATTTATTTAATTAATTAATTTTCACGGGTCTTACATTCTCCCCACCTTAAAAATTTTCGTCCTTGAAAATAGGACTTACCAGGAAACAAGTGAGGATAAGACTTCCTCATTAGATCCTCCATCTCTCAAGTCATCTCCTGAGTTGCCTCATCCTAGAGGACCTTCACAGTTCGGATCTCTTTCCCTCTAAATTGTTTGACTTGAGAGTCCAAGATTCTCACTAGTCTAACTCCAATCGTGAAGTCTTCGCGTACCTGAACATCGTCCTCCTCCAGCACATGAGTAGGATCCGTAATCTACTTCCTTAGCTCTGATACGTGGCAGACATTGTGCAGATTTGCCAAGTGAGGTGGCAGATCAATCTCATACGCTGCTAGTCCAATTCTCCTCGTGATCTGATTAGGACCAATGAATCGAGGAGTCAACTTCCTCGACCTGAGAGCTCTCCCAATTCCTGCTATAGGTGTAACCTTGAGGAATACGTGGTCACCTGCCTCATACTCTAGTGGCATCCTCCTTTTATCTGCATAAGATTTTTGCCGACTTTGAGTTGCTCGCATCCGATCCTGTATCACCTTCACTTTCTCAGTGTTGCAAAAATTCTGATCCAAGCACCTAAAGTACTCTTAACCATTTGAGCTAGTACTTTTCCAAGTCATGCATGTTAAAATTAAATGTCATAAAGGCTCCCACTACCCGCATTAATTAATTAATTAATTAATTTTCAAAAGTCTTACATTCCCTACACCTTAAAAGTTTTCGTCCTCAAAAATAGTACTTACCAGGAAATAAGTGAGGGTATGACTTCTTTATGAGATCCTCCATCTCCCACGTCATCTCCTATGTTGCCTCATCCTAGAGGACCTTCACAGTTTGAATCTCCTTTCCTTTGAGTTGCTTGACTTGAGAATCCAAGATTCTCACTGGTCCAACTCCGAGCGTCAGGTACTCGTGCACCTGAACATCGTCCTCCTCCAAGACATGAGTAGGATCTGCAATGTACTTCCTTAGTTGTGACACGTGGAAGACATTGTGTAGATGTTCCAGGTCAGGTGGCAAAGCAATCTCGTACGTCGTTAGTCCAATCCTCCTCATGATCTGGTACAACCCAATGACTCTAGGAGTCAACTTCCTCGACTTGAGGGCTCACCTAATACCTGTTGTCGGCGTAATCCTGAGAACTACATTATCACCGGCTTCAAACTCAAGTGGTGTAAGATCCACGGAAATTAATTAAATAAATAAATGATTAATTAATAAATACGGGTGAGTTGTGCATTTATGACATTAATTTCTGTTATGTGTGACATGGAAAAGTATTAGCTCAAATGGTTGAGAGTACTTTGATTGTGTGAAAGGACTTGGGTTCGAGTCCTATGTATGTCATTTATGTGTATTTTGTTATTAATGTTTTAATAATATGTTGGGCCACACTCAGTATGAGATAATGCTTGAATTGTATGGGTTAGCAAGGAACATGGGTTGGCCTGATGGTTTAGAGTTGATTTAACTTTGGCATGGTGTGGGTTCGAACCTGGGTGGACTCCAATTTTTTAACCTTCTTTTTGCTAAAAGGTTTGTGTGGCTGAATATGAATAGATGAGAAAGACAAGGTTGTGTGGCTGAATATGAATAGATGAGAAAGACCTTAGCAGAAGGGGTAGCTAAAAAGGGGCTGAAAAACCATTAAGTGATGGGCCTTGAATAGAAATAAAAGTTAATTCCCGTTTTTTTTAA
>Ga0214544_1009529_pt1 | contig 15127 bp, 8 predicted proteins | sample CNSS3metaG_FD_160074 | JGI IMG/M metagenome (GOLD analysis project Ga0214544, IMG submission 160074) | Root nodule microbial communities from cowpea collected in UCLA plant growth center, Los Angeles, California, USA - CNSS3 | ecosystem: Host-associated > Plants > Roots > Nodule | place: USA...
CTGGTTTTCATTTCACAAATTTAGAAACAATCTGCAAAAGCAAAAGCAGATTTTGACATGAAAAAAGATATTTACTGAAACAACACGCAAAGTGTGGTTTAGGTTAAACAAATGGAGTAAAAATTGGAAAAAGTGACTGACAAAAATATGGAGATGAAAGAAAAAAACAAAAGCTGTTTTTCACATGGCTCAATGTTGTGCAATAAAAGGAAATATGGCAGAAAGCAGTACAAAAAGAAAACAAAAAGTAACTTTAAATGTTGGAAAAGGTTGACAAATCAACGAAAATAGGAAATAAAGATCTGATTTCAAGTTTCAAGTTTGAACATTTGAAAGTAATGAAAAAAGTAAGGGGAATGCAATATTCATAACTAATCAACAACATGCAATAGGCAACAAAAATATATTTTTAAAACTATAGTATGGAAGATCTTTGAATCAAAGATACAACAATTAGAATCAAACAAAGAACATTAGACATCAGAAAATCAATAACAAAGAAAGACATGTTTAATCAAAACACATGAATTAAACAATTAAACAATACAACATATTAAAGGAATTAATTTGATTACAACATATTCTGATCAGCAGTGGATAAAAAGAAATTTGATCAGCAACTGGAATACGTAGTGCACGTCAGGATGAAGTTATCTTATTAGAGTTAATGAAGGAATGAACCCAAAAACAATCTACATAAACAAAAAAAAATGAGTTAGAACAACATATCAGATTGATGAAGTGAGATAAAATATAAAATTAACAAAAAAATGAAATAAACCTCAAATGTTGGGGTTCAAATTAAGCAAACCTGAAATGGTGGGATTTCTTGAAAGTTGATGTATAATCGCATCAAATTTGAGCAAACATTAACAATAAAAAAGATTAAGAAGTGAAGCAACTTTATCAGTTAATAGAAACCAATAAAACATGCAATAGGCGACAAAAATAGATTTTTAAAACTGTAATATGGAAGATCTTTGAATGAACGATACAACAACAAAAGAAATCAATACAACAAATTCATAAATAATTCATAAAGAATCAACAACAAATTATCTTATGAAATAAGATGGCAACAAATTCTGCATTTAAAGTTGAGGGACAATAAGATCAAGCTCAAAGTTCTTCATCAGACATCAGAAAATCAATAACAAAGAAAGACATGTTTAATCAAAACACATGAATTAAACAATTAAACAATTAAACAATACAACATATTAAAGGAATTAATTTGATTAAAACATATTCTCATCAGCAGTGGAGAAAAAGAAATTTGATCAGCAACTGGAATACGTAGTGGACGTCATGATGAAGTTATCTTATTAGAGTTAATGAAGGAATGAACCCAAAAACAATCTACATAAACAAAAAAAAACAAAAAAATGAGTTAGAACAACATATCAGATTGAAATGGTAGGGTTTGAGTCTGATTCAGCAGAGACATCGAGAGGGTTTCAAAAGGTACAAAACCACACAAAAAATCTACACAAAGAAAAAAATGAGTAAGAAATGAAAAATTAGGGTTTCAAAATTAAAAGTGAAGAGATAAAAGTTATTACCCAAGAGCGATGGAGAGCGTTTGAGGCGACGTCAGAGAGATGGGCGCACAGAAGAACAAAAACAATCCACAGAAACAAAACAAACCAAAAAATGAGTTAGAAGACAAAAAAATTGATGTTAACGAAGTTGGATTCATTGAGTCTAAGAACAAAAAATTAGGGTTTGAGGATCGCGTTTCAGGCGGCGTCAAAGAGCTGGCTAGGGTTTGATGAGGCAGAAAGGGGGAGAGTGCGATTCCAATGGAGAGCGTTTCATGCGGCACAAAAGTGGAGATGGTTTCAGTAAAGAGAATCGTGGAGATGGTTTGACACAGCAAAAATGTCGAATGAAGTTCAGAAAGAAGAGAGGTGGATCGCGTTTGTGCAGGAAGAGCGTCTGAAGCACAAAAACCATCTACACAAACAAAACAAACCAAAAAATTAGTTAGAAGCAAAAAAAATTGATGTTAACCCTAAACCAGTACGAATCGAGAGAATCGTGGAGATGGTTGGACGCGGCAAAAAGGTCGAATGAAGTTGAGAAGGAAGGGAGGTGGATCGCGTAGAAGTGGAGAATGCGTAAAAAAGGTTAGGGTTCGACAAAGGGAAAGTGAAGAGAGGTGGAGAACGTTATTTGGTGTCGCGTTTGTGGAGGAAGAGCGAAACAGAGCGATTGAGGTGGAGGCGGAGGCAGAGAGCTGAAGGCGGAGGCAGAGGTGTGGCTAGGGTTTGAGGAAGGAGAGAAGTGGATAGTGCATAAACGGTCTGAGAGAGAAAGTGAAGAGAGAGAGAGGAAGTGAAGGGTTTGAGGAAGGAGAGTAGTGGAGAGTGTGTAAAGAGCCTGAGAGAGAAAATGAAGAGAGAGAGGAAGTCAAGTGAGAGGATTAACATGAGTGTGGTGAAAAGCGAGAAAAATGGCTGAGACGGACTAAGAAGATGACACATGTCCAAATTACCTTAAGAGGTAAAAAAATTTAAATTTCTGAAATTGTACAAATTCTGAAAAATAACACTAGTATTTTTTTTCTTTTTGTGATTCTTTAAATTGTATTATAAATAGATTCCTTACAAAAACCTCACATAACACATCACTCAAAAGCTCGAGAATACCCTACCGGCATCAAAAACCCAAAACTCCCATTCCCACTTTGTATTTCGAAGAACGAAAAAAGAACGCAGAAGAAGGGAGAAACATGAGAGGAAGACGCAGAGTGCTTCTTAGCCTCTCTTTTTCTCTGCTTTCACACGTAAAGCACAAGCTTTTATCAAAATCAACACCACCCACTTCTTTATTTCGAAGTAGAATCACATTCTCAACTTCTTCCTCCTCCATAGACCCTCCTATTGAAGAATCAAAGACTTCATCGTCCAAGTCCCAAAGGGATGCACTGATTTTGGAACAGTTCAAGCAAAGAAAACTCAAAGGGTCCCCAAAAGACGCCAAGGGTGCCCCTCAAGGGGGTTCAACTTCAGTTCCATTAAGTTCAGATGCTTATACTGAGAAAGTGGTCCAAAAGGGTGTGCAGAATGAGGATGAACCCACCATGGTTGTTAGAAGTTTCAAGGAGTTGGGTGTGAGTGATGAGCTTGTTGAGGTAATGGAGGAGATTGGAGGGTTTATTCCCAGTGAGATACAGTGTGTGGTTATTCCTGCTATCTTGGAAGGGAAGAGTGTGTTGCTGAGTTCACCATCTGAACCTGACAGAACTTTGGCCTTCTTGTTGCCCCTTATTCAGGTTAGTTTAATTCTCTTCATTTTCCTTCCTAGGTTTTGACTTTTGAGGATCAAATTCCTTGAGTTGGGTGTATACAAGATACTGGAATTTGGGAATGCATTCACTTTGCAAGCTGGCTTATTTTTGTATTTTGTTTATTTTTATTTATCTGGTATTTCACCTAGTTGATATGATATGACTGTTGTTGTTGCGTTAATTATTTGGTATTGGTATGGGTTTCTGTTTGATAGAAAATACCGGAATTTTGTTACTTAGAAGGTGATGTCAAGTGAAATTGGTTCCTTCCTAACCTTGTTATGGCATAAAGGTTCTTGTATGTCTCATCTATTGGAACTCTGTAATATAAAATTGATTGTTTGCTTGAGAATTCCACTAGGAGAAAACAAATTTCCCAAATCAACTTATAATGATCGAATTAGTGATTTATCTTAGAATCATTGTATTGATTTAAATAATAAAATACCTCCATTTCAAGCGTTTTCTTATGTCAATTTTACAAATGGGTGACATTATGAAGTTTCCACTCATCTAGATATGTAGAGATAGATAGATAGATATTATAATTTGGTAATATTTCAAGTTTATATGGGATCTCTAATAGGGTTGAATAATATAATAATAATACTTATAAAGTTAGTGACATAGTTTTTTTAGCTTCATTTTCATCACTTTAACACAAACGATGATAACTGTTATCTACTTTTGTTGTTCTGTTCCTCCCGTGTTTATTATTCCCCTTAGAGAAAAAATGGATTAAATATGTCAAACTTGTGTAGTTGCTAAGACGGGATAGAGAGTTGCTTGGTTCAAATTCAAAACATCCACAAGCCATCGTGCTTTGTGCTACGGAGGAGAAAGCCACACAGGTGACACAATTTCTACTATGTACCATCTCACCATCTTGTCTATTTAGTTGTGCAGAGTACCATCCTGGTTTTTATGAACTGATGATGTTCCTTTCAAAATTTATTGGCATTTCAGTGCTTCAATGCTGCAACATATATCATCCATAACACAAAATTGAAGTCTGCAAAGGATTGTGCTTCACCAGATAATGGGCAGTCGCAAGCCTCTATTGGCCTAATGATTGGAACTCCCTGTGAGATTCTTCAATATGTTGAAGAGGGGAGCGTTGTTCCTTCTGAAATAAGATACTTGGTTAGTAATTAGTTTCACTTAAAAATATTTGTGTCAAAATCTATGTATAGCACTCAGGTTACCAGTTCTTGGAAGCTCCTATCATTGATCACACTACTCTTTTTCATGCTTCTTGCGCAGGTGTTGGATGAGGCAGATTGCATGCTTGGTAGTGGCCTTGATCCTGAAATCCATAAAATTCTCAGACCAATACAAGATCATGAATCAAAATCTGATGTCAAAAGATTACAAACTATTTTGGCCATTTCAACCATGGCTGAGGTATGATGACCAATTATGTTGTTTTAGTATTTGAACTCTTGCATGAAGGTAATGTGCTTATACCTCCATCACAATACTGGTCATATTTATGATTTATCTTTTCCATATGACAGGTTTTGGGTGAACAATCCCCCATTGTAAAGCATCTTGAGTGCCATCATGCAGGAAATATTTCTGCAATGTCTTTAGAAATGGATCAAACAGAAGTCTTTCATTTCACAGAGTCTCTTCATGCTCTTAAGAAAAAAGTGGCAGAGGCCATGGACTCCCTTTTGCAACAAGAATAACTAACATCTTGATCTACAATTTCTGACACGGAACGAAAGAAAAGTCAAAATAGGTTTTATGATCTTTCTTATAGAAACTATCTGTTAACACCGAAGCACCAAAATAGGTTTTGTACCCTTGTATGTTATTATCATGTTCTTCTAACACTGAAGCACCAAATACCAGGCTTTAGGAGGGAACTATCCGAGTTGTGTTTCAAAAGGCAAAGAATTTGACATTGTTCAGTTTAATTTCTTTTATGTTTATATACCAACTTATTTTAGATGTTTCTAAAGTGATAAGCAAGATGTGAGTTTTGTGTACGAGTTTTATAACGTACCCTCTATATGTGAAGAAGACTTTCTTAAAAGTTATTTTATCATTTTCTTTCAAGACAATCACAATTTATTAACGTCATCTAATCAAGACATCATTCTATTTCATTATCGACTAACAAGTTAGAGATTTCAAAATTAATGATTAATTATACTAGTTGAATTTTAAGGAAAAGGTATGAATGGTGATTGATATTGGTTTATTTCCGTTCCCATCAAATCTAAAAAAAGAAAAAACCAAACTATCTTCAAAATTTGGAAGTTGGGTTTTGTAATGTTCATCACAACTAGGGGTGGCAAGGTGGACTAGGCTTCAAAAGCCAACCAGGCAATCCAACATAAAATAGGCTGGTTGGATTAGAAATTTCAATCTATTTGTCCAAAGCAGTTCAACTTGCACAACTTACCAACCCTTTAAGTCAAAGCAGGTCAACCTGCAACCTGTTAAACCAAAAGAAGGCATGTTACTCTACTCATACACATATGCTTGTTGGACTAGGTTATGGTCTATAATTAAAAAAGAAAAACACCAAGCAGTCACAAGCCACACAACGCGACATCAGCCGCCACCACCACCACACACAGTTACACTGCAAGCCACCACGATGATGTTAGATCAGGAGAGGACGCACGTGTGGTGTCATTACCATGTTCATGCCACTCCACATGACGCGAGGGAGAGCGACATAAAAATACGTTGCGAGCCACCACACGATGCAAGGGAGAGTGAGATTAAGAGGGGAGGCGCGCATGACATATTTCATAGTGGGGGTTCCCACAACAGTGGTTTCCATACATGCGATTTCGATCAAATTGACAACTAAAATAGTTCCAAAAAATTATAATTGGTCTCTAAATTGATAACTAAAATAGTTTCAATCATGAATTAGTTTCTAAATTAATCATTAACATTAGCTATCAGGTTTTGGCTACCAAAATAATTGGTCTTTAAATTAATCTTTAATTAGAAAATTGGTCTCTAACATATTTTTGGTTACTAAAATTGGTTATTATTTAAGAGTTTTCTTGTAATGGTATTTCTATGAAGATAATAATTTATATTTTTTATGTTGACAACTTTAGTACATATAGTTTTAATTTGGATTCACACAAAAAATCATATATTTATTATGTTTTTAAGAATTATTATATATTTTTCAACATTCATATATCACGTATTTATCACGTATCGTATTCTACTATTTTGAAAATAATCGTATCAACGTATCGAATACGTGTCGTATCCAATACACATATCATATCTATGTGTCATAGATTTTAACTAAATACGCAAAGGAAAAGAGAAAAACTATTTAGTTTAAAGTGTTAGATTCAAGATCCCTTAAATCAACAAATATTGGACACATTTTTTTTTTCTTTGTGAGATTAGCTTAATTGAATCATTGCAATTTGTGTGAGTTTCAATGACTTGTTTTCTTTGATAGACTTTTTTCATTTTTTTAGTATGAATCTTAAAGTAATTTTATTTATTTATTTATTTAATTTGACAATTTTTATATTTTTCTTTATTTTTTTTACAAGTTTGTTTTCTTTATCATTACTAGCGTAAACACATGCGCTATCGCGCTTGTGTGTACGCATTTTTTAATATGTGTGATATTAAATTAGTAGGTGATGATATTGTAATGTTATTAAGTTAATATATAAAATAAAATTATATTTATTAAAAATAAAGTTAAATATATTAGAAAAGATGAGAAAATAATTGTTGATAAATAAGGAAAAAGAAAAAAAGTACATGTAAACGGTTTTATAAAAGATTTGTAAAAGTAATGGTCAATTTTAAAAAATTTAATAAATAATTTTATTTTAAAGGATAAAATTGGTATTTTGAAATGTGGACACAAAAGAGAGAATCTCTTTATATATTGCTATAGATAGTTTGTCATTAAATTTTTATAAATTTTCTTTAATAGTTTTGTTTTTAAAAGTATTCTACAATTGTTTGTTGATTTGTTCATATTTTCTTTTTTTGAAATTATGCTCTATTAATTTGGTACTCTTATAAAAGTTTCTCAAAAAAGTATAACAATACCCAAATGTTCATGGAGGAGACACATTCATGTAGAAAATTACATTAGGAATTTAATTGCAATATTATGACTGCATTCATAAGGTTTTAGAAAGTATGTCCATATAGTAGCACCAAAGTTACACAAGAGATTTAACTAAATAGAAATTTGATTAGAGTTTCATCTATATAAGTGTGGTTTTGTGCCTACAAAGATTTGAGAGATGCATTATTTATAGAAATTCTATTGAAAATCAAATAAAACAATACAAGATATATATAGGTTATAAAATGACAATTACGTGATGAAGTTTTTAATTTATTTTTATTATAATTTAATTTAAAGTGAATTTTCTATAGTGTTTTTAATATATATATATATATATATATATATATATATATATATATATATATATATATATATATATATATATATATATATTTTGGTTTAAAATATGCATGTTTAATGTTAGTATTATGTATAAGTATAAGAATTTTTTTTTTTTTTGTAGTATAGAATGTATATGTAAATCGAGTGTATGATGAGTATTTCTAATTATATATATTTTCTATACTAATTGTTATGGAAGTGTGAATGGATATATTCAAATATTAATATTTATACATATATTACATATGGATATCTTTTAAGTTAATGATATATTAAAATATACGTATTATGTGTAAGAATGTGAAATAAGGATTTTGATATGAATTTGTGGTTTTTATTTTGTTATACTATACATATATATATATATATATATATATATATATATATATATATATATATAAATTCAAAGTTTTTTCGGAGATGATGTTTTATACTTAGCTTTATTTGATATTATATGATGATATATGATTTGCGAAGTTGATAAATTTTGATTGGTACCTACAACGAGTTGAGGTTATTAAGTACATTAAAATTTAATTATATATATGATCATTTGGTATGTAGTAGTGTTGTATAGACTAGTAAATATATTGTGTTTCGTTGATAGTGCAACACTCATACGATTTTCAAGAGTAATAATTTTTTTTGTTTGGTTATGCGAGAAGTCAATATTAGCATTATCTCTGGTACTACAAATATATTTGAAGGCTCCATAAAAGCTATTATACTTCAACCAAGAAGTTTAATAGAAACTTATTAAGTTTCAAGAATATTTGTCTAAATGGATATCGTATTAAGACAAATAATGACAGAGATTTGAAATATCTTTATATCACTAGAATTGAGTTAAAGAAAAAAATTGTATTAGAGAATTGAGCTAGTTGCTGTTTCATAATGATCTAAGCTAATTTAAGTTATTCAAAACATAATTAACTTGTTACAAGAGAGCTTTAAACTTAAATTAAATTGTCTTCAAATTATCTTCTAATATATGCTTGAGATTCCTTGTCATCATCAAAATCTTTTTAAGTTTAAATCTTCCTCTTTTGGCAACAGAAAATCCATAAAAGATTTAATTTGTCCAAGACAAATTCTAAAGAGGATTATTCAATAAGTTTGAACAAGTTCCCCTTTATTGGTTAAAGCAATCAAGATGTATGTGGTATAACCATCTTAATGAGTACTTGTTAAAAGAAGGGTATAAAAATTATCCTATTTGTCCTTGTATTTGTATGAAAATATTAGAAAATGAATTTGTCATAATTGTTGTTTATGTAAATGACATAAACATCGTTAGAACTCTTAATAAGTTCACAAAGAAAATTGATTACTTAAAGAAACAATTTCAGATGAAGGATCTTGGAAGGGCAAAGTTTTCTTTGAGATTAGAAATTAAGTATTTAAGTAAAGGTGTTTTTGTACATTAAGATTGTACATCAAGAGAATTATATAGTGAAGGTGCTTAAAAGGTTCTAAATGGACAAGTCACATCCATTATGCACTCTAATGGTCGTGAGGTTGTTATATATTGATAAAGGCTCTTTTAGACCTCAAGAAAATGATAAAGAACTTCTTCGTCTAGAAGTACCATATCTCAGTTTGATAGGAGCACTAATGTATCTTTCTAATTATACTTGACCTGATATTTCATTTGTTGTAAATTTGTTTAGGAAGATATAGTTTTTCAACTACGAGAAGACATTGGATTGGACTAAAACATATAATTCGTTACCTTAAGGGTATTATGATGAGCTTATTTTATCCAAATGATTCAAAATCATATCTAATGGCTATGCAAATGCATGTTAGTTAGCATATCCTCACAATGTCATAGTGGTTTATCACAAACAGGATATTTGTTCACATGTGATAACATAATGGTTTCATGGTGGTCAGTGAAGCAAATCATAATAGCAACATCGTTAAATCATGCAAAATTTTAGCATTACATGAGGTAAGTCGTGAAGTGTTTGGTTAAGGTCTATAATTCAATATGTGTGACAAACTTGTGGTCTATTCTCGGGAAAAGGGGAATCAACAATCTTATATGAAGATAATAGTGAATTGTTCAATTGAAAAAGTGATATAGAGATCCAAATGACTTATTCATGTGAAAATTTGACAAATTTATTTACAAAGTCTTTACCAAAGAGAACTTAAATGTAATTGGTTCACAAGATTAGACTTTTCCATCTTAATGATATGAGTTTACATGAAGGGGAGAAATAAAATATGCGATAAACAATATTGTATTAAAAAATATAGAATATTGTACTCTTTTTCCTTTATTAGGATTTTGACTTCACCATCTTAATAAAATATGCGATAAATGATATTGTATTAAAAAATACAGAATGTTGTACTCTTTTTCTTTCACTAAGTTTTTATCCCAAATGGTGTTTTCTAGTAAGGTTTTAACTAAACACATTCTCTTATCAATGAACACTTGAGAGGGAGTATTATTGTATTAGGAGAGGAGTGTTATGAATTAATGGTTGTCCATTGATTTGATACAGTTACCTCATATGTTTGATATGATTGATTGACTTGTTACAATTACTCCTCTTTTAAGTTTAAATATTTATATTAATTATTTAATCTGTTTGTGAGTATATACAACTAGGGTTCTTTCTATCAATAATAAGATACATGCAAAAGTTACTCTTCATTATCTGTTTTTCCTTTCCTTGTTTTCTATGTTGCTAGCTTTATTTTATAACATAATATTATTTGATAATAATACCAAATACTAATTAAAAATGTTCACATGATTAATTGTCCATTAATTATGTAATTCAAGATTATATAATAAATGGTTTTGGGGACAGCTTAATAATACCCGTACTAACTGGATGAACCTCTACAGAATTTGTAAGGTTTTTTGTGTGCATACCAGAGGGTATTAGATAAAACCAATAAGTAGATGTATCAAATGTTGCAAAGTAAAATATGTTAAAGATGCACATTAAATATATAGAATTGGATGGGTAGATTAGAGAAGAGTGATATATATATATATATATATATATATATATATATATATATATATAAATGTTTACATTGATTTCATGATTAGTATCAAATGTTTTTTTATATGGAAGTAGAATGTTTGTACACAAGCTCTTCAGACTTGTATCATATTGTAGTTTAAAAAAAAAAAGAAATTGAATGAGATGATTTAATTACAAAATAGATGTAATAAAATGCTAGTTGTATGATTACATTTTCCTTGGCAGAGATATTAGTATATAAATTTTAGAATCTTTACAAATAAAAATAATTAAATAAGAAATAATTATGATTAGTTATTAAACTATTATATTTTCAATTCATATAAAATATATAATTAAACGATAATTGATTTTTACTTTAAAAAAAGTTAATATAATTAGTTATAGATATTTTCAAAGGTACCTAGTTACGTATCATAAGATGCCGAAAAACAAGAAAATATTGGATAATGTTTAATTAAAATAGGAAAAACGTTTATAATAGGTAACTTATGCAGGTTTCGATCCTAAAGCCTCTTGGTTATTAATACGAAACCTATAACCAACTAAACTATTAAGCCAGACGATGCAGCAAAACAAAGAAAACATTACAAAATGTTTAATTCTAATATGAAAAACGTTTGAAAAAAGTGGCCCATGCAGGTCTCGAACCTGCGACCTTCGCGTTATTAGCACGACGCTCTAACCAGCTGAGCTAATAGGCCAGACGATATTAAGTTTTTTTATTAGATTTTAATTTTACAAAATGCAAACACTTAAAAAGGAAAATAATCTATTAAGTGCCTTTTTTTTAAGGAGGAAAACGGTAGACTGTAAACAAGTGATTCTTGTTTTTTTTTTAAGGATAAAAAGTTATATGTATAACACTTTTTTTTTTTTGTAACGTCAAGATAGTTAACAAATTACTCAAACTATGTAGCTTTATTTATAACAAATTCAATTAAATTATATGTATCACTCATTTCTAATATTTATTAAGTTTTTATTTACTGTAAGCTTGTAATTAAAAAAGTAAAATTTATGTTATTCTTAATTTTTCTATTACCAATTTATTCATTTAAATTTCTAATTTGATCCAAATTGAAATCTCAAATAGAAATAACTGATTTTAAACTCTTTAAAATTTTAGAAATTTATTTTTTATAATTCAAATAAATTTATCTTCATAAAAAAGAATTACATTTTATTGTTTTATACTCCATTGATAAATGGACCAATATGCTTAAATAAAAACAATTTAAAATATTTAATATTTTTTAGAAATGATATATTTAACTAAAAATATTTTAATTAAAAGTCAATTAAAAGTAAACTCGTTAAAAATTAAGACTTAACTAATCAATTTAAATATTTGTATTTGAGAGTTAATTTTCTTTTTTGTTTTCTAGTACTTAAAAATATTATATGTTTCAATTGAGTCGTTGCCAACGTAACTATTATCTTAGTTTGTCATCTTCGTTACTTATTTTTCACATATTAAGAAATGCGAGACTAGATGGTTAATATAAAAATATTCTCATGATTGATGTAGAATAATGAGTGACTTTTTGTGTTTTCATTAAAACGTGTTGAATAATGAGATTGTCATGTTTTCATACGACTTTTCATATCATTATCTACAATGACTAAAGGATTGTCCTTATCATCACAACATTCTTATTATTTGACACATTTTCAATGGAAATAATAAAAATCACTTGATTTTTTACATTAATCATAATATAATGTTATATTAAGTATAAAACCTCACATTTCATAATACATGAAGGTAAATAAACAAAATGACAGGTAAGATGACAACCAACCCAGTTAAAGAAAAACTAATCAAAAGAAATTCAAGTGAAAAATATAAACTCTTAGTGGCAAACCATCATGGAGCTCAGAGGACCCTGCAAATTATATATATATATATATATATATATATATATATATATATATATAAAATATAAAATTTTTTTTTTAAATTTTAATTTATTTTATATATTTTACACTTTCTCAAAATTTTATGACTATACAAAGATTTTGGCATCCTCAAAATGTTTGTTGAAGGTTCGTTATTGCTAACTCCTTTACACATGCTCTATAAACTCTAGAAATGATCATTTGCTATTTATAGATCTATGCTTTACTGAGTTTCAAGTAAATGTTCTTGGATTGAAGACTTGATAAGGCTAACCAACTATTAGGATGTTGCTTAAGGAAGATAAGTTCATGTAATGCATGCATGGAGCACATTTAATGCATCTTCAACATCAATGCTTCCCCGATGCAACTCATTCAAGTGAATATGAAATTGACTTAATGGTTAGAAAAATATTTGCAATGGTTATTTTTCTTCCACGGCTATTGATACGATCCTATCCAGGAAAAAGTACGATCGTTTCTGGATTTGAATCCTCAAGAGACACGACACGAATAAATCAGAGAACAATGTAGAATAAGACAAAGATGGAAGACGTCACAATCTAGCAGATTGATAAGTCAAGTGAAGATTCGCCACAAAGATGTTAATCTTTGATAAGAACCATAGGCCTAAGCCAAGAACAAAGAGAATCCTCTCTTTAATGAAATCAAATTTAATATATGACTAAAAAGTGTCTACATCGATTTTTGGTACTTCTATTTATAAGCACATAAGTTCAAGAAAACCTCAGAACCTTACAAGAAGACCCAAGCCCAAAACATTAAAACATAAACTAATATATAAAAGAAAGCCCAAAGCCCAAACACATAGAACATAACTAATTTCTAAAAGAAAATCCAAAGGTTCATCTTCAAGTTCTTCTTGTATAGAATCTTGGGATAGTCCTCTATCATTTTCTCATTCTTGAAGAGAATTTGTCGTCAAATTCGTCTCACTTGAAGATTCGTTATCATTATCCCCTGTTTGGAGAGAATTCAACCTGAATTCTAGAAGGCCCTATGCACAAACAAAACATAAATCAGAGACATTGATTAAATAAAAAAAATTAGAAATTCTACTAAAATGGGATTTGGATCCTAGAAGAGGCCAATATCTTATTATCAAAGATTTTGGAGGTCTGCCTACAGGGTCAAATATGCACCTGCACAAATGATCAAATAATTTTAAATTAAAGATATAATGCTCAAAGAAAAAAAAATGTAATATTGCACAAACAAACAACCAGATTACATGTATAACTTTGATCACCCATAGGTTTGTTAGGAATGGGTAAACAAGCTAATTCATGAGTATATATTTCTAAGCTTGTATCCTTTTTTATCATCATTTCGTCTTCCCATTGTTGATCCCATTGTTGTTTGATGAGCAAGTCTTCCCTAAGTATCCTTTCTCCGTCTCTTTCTCTCTTTTTTCTCTCTTTTCCTTTGCTTCATTTTCTTTAAGTGTTTCATTCTCATGGGCATTTTTTAGCTTCCACTCTTGCCTTCTTTTCAATACATCTAATTTTTGCATTGTCCTTTCTTCCTCCTCTCTTAAGTCTGAAATGTAGTTCTCGAGGTCTTCATTGGTCATGGGACTTACATCCCCATTAGGACATTGATGAGTTTCATGCCCATAGCCTTTACATTTGGAACATCTTAGTGCACTTGTCTTTGACAATGATTTTCTATCAATATTGTGCTTCCTTTTAATTCTAGCAATCTTGCCATTGACATCCTTTACCAAGGCCTCATAAACACTAGGTGTATCTTTACATGTCACTCTCTTGGTACGTTCAAGTCCTCTAACCAAATGATCCTAGTTAGGAGTAGGATAATTTAAACCATATGTTAAACCAGTTCCAGAAGGATGCCTTTGTGGAAATATGTTGTATTACTCAATATTGCTAGTTCATGAAAGAAAATGTTAGTATAATAAAATATATTTTAGGAACTCACCACTCTTCTAAGTGTTTCACTCAAATTTTCACTTGTGTATCACACTTATAGGGTTTTTTTTCTTGAATGTGCTCTCTTGCCTTTGTCACTCAAATTCCCTTTAGCGCTTGGCAAAGAACTCCAGTAGCTTAAGCAAAGAGTGAACAAACAATGTGAAAAATGTTGCGAGATCTAAATCTTGACTCAAGAGATCGAAGAAAATACAAAACTCTAGACAAAACTTCAAAGTATTTTAAAGACAAAAAAAAAAGAAAATTAAAATTAGAAAATAATAGGACTACCAAAGAGAGTTAAAGGAGACAACACGAAGACTTTAAGAAAAAGATTGATTGCAATCAATAAACCACAAATAAAATTGCAACAAAAATTTATGTTGAACTCCCCTTTTTGTTTTTTTTGGATCCTTACTTTTTTTTTTTTTGTTTTCTTCTGACTTTGATCCACAATTTTATTATTATTATTTTTTTTGTAGTTCAACACACAAACAAACTAAACATTTTTTCCTTCAAACTCCCAGACTCATGTAAATCAATG
>Ga0214544_1009530_pt1 | contig 15125 bp, 6 predicted proteins | sample CNSS3metaG_FD_160074 | JGI IMG/M metagenome (GOLD analysis project Ga0214544, IMG submission 160074) | Root nodule microbial communities from cowpea collected in UCLA plant growth center, Los Angeles, California, USA - CNSS3 | ecosystem: Host-associated > Plants > Roots > Nodule | place: USA...
AATATTTTGAAAATCACATCAGCTTTGCATTTTTAATTAAAGGTACCGTCCTCGGGCGGGCGCAGTAAGGTGCTAACACCTTCCTTACACGTAACCGACTCCCAGATCCAAAATCTGGTTTTTCGCAAACTTATTTTATTTTCATGGTTTTCCATAGTTTTTCCAGAATAACTATGGTGGCGACTCCCAAATCTTTTTTAAACCCGTTTTCTTTTTTAGGTTGTCTTCCCGTCGCGATTTCAGTTGCGACACGTACTAATTATTTTCTTTGGTTAAATAGGAATTAAAGAAAGGACATGATAGAATCGTTGTCAATCACCACACATTTAAGGTATTGTTCGCTTTGGAACTTGGGTTCAATCACATTTTTATCCTTAAAAGGCGCCTTTGTGCGTGAAATGAGGAAGGGGTATTTATGTTGGGTTTAAATAAACTTAAATGTATTAGCCATTATGGGTAACTAGTCGTTGTAAGAAACTAGCCGTTGTGAGTGGTTAATGCACTAGCCATTGGAGTCTAGATAGTTAATAAGTTAGCTGTTTATAGCCGTTTATAGCCGTTGAAAGTACAATGGTAAGGAAATGTGGGTCTATAAATATATTATCTATTGTATGAATAAACAACAACAAGAGGTGAATAAAATTTTTTCACAAGATTATAGAGACTTGTTGTCTAACAAAGTGCTAACAAAGTGGTACCAAGAGCCAATTAGCTTGAGTGTTTGAGTGGAATAAAGAGAGAGCTAGAGAGTTTGAGTGTTTGAGAGAAGAGAGCTAGAGACCTAAGTCTTTGAGAAAAAAAGAGAGTGAGATGGCTAGTCTTACAAACAGTCTTTCCCTGCCCAAGTTTACAAAGGCTGTCAACTATGACAATTGGAGTCTCAAAATGAAGGCCCTTCTTGGATCCCAAGAAAATTGGGAGGTGGTTGAAGATGGTTTCGATGAACCAGCCAACACTACAGGTTGGTCAAATGCCCAGTTGAAAGTGTTGAAAGACGCACGTGTGAAGGATAAGACAACTTTGTACATCCTATACCAAGTTGTGGACGAGTCTGGCTTTGAGAAGATTGCAAGTGCCAAATCTTCAAAAGAAGCGTGGGATATTTTGGAGAAGGCGTATAAGGGAGATGACCGAGTGAAGCAGGTGCGACTTCAAACACTTAGAGGCAGATTAGAGAGCATGAGGATGAAAGAGACCGAAGGAGTAGTCGAGTACATTACTCGAGTTGAAATCGTGGCAAGCCAACTTGCTAGAAACGGAGAGACGTTACCCGCTAGCCGAGTTATGGAGAAGATCTTGAGGTCATTGACAAACGACTTCGAAAATGTGGTGTGCACGATTGAGGACTCCAAGGATCTATCAAAGCTCACGGTTGAAGAGCTTGCAAGATCTCTAGAAGCACACAAGCAACGAAAGAAGAAGAAGTGGGAGCCACTTGATCAATTACTCCAAACGAAGATGTCAATTAAAGATGAGAAAGCTCAGAACACTTAAGACAGAGGACGATATCGAGGAGATATAAGAAGCAGTCCTGGTGGTAGAAGTCGAGGACAAGAAGAGAAAGAACAATCCGGTCAACAAAATTGGCACATAAGAGGACGAGGTCCATGGAGAGGAGGTCATCAAGCAACTCAAATGTTGAGTGCTTCAAGTGTGGCAAGTATGGTCATTATGCAAAGGTCTTTTACTCAGGAAAGTGTTTCAGTTGTGGTAAGTCCGGACATTTTGCCAAAGATTGTAGATCTGAAAGTAGAAAGGAAGAGACGATCAACCTCACAAAAGATGTTGAAGACGAAGCGACATTGTTGATGATGGCGCGTAGCTCGGGAGCCGAGCATAAGCAAGTGGTGAACTCGGCAAGAAGACCAAGTAGCATGGAGAATTCAGTAAGAAGGCTTAGTATAGTCGATAACTCGACAAGATAATCAAGTAGTGTGGATAGCTCGGTAAGACAACCGAGTCAATTGCATAGCATGGTGAGACATGCAGATAGCCCACACGGGGTGGTGGAGCATGCAAATACTCCAGACTACATGGTGGAGCATGAGGCCAACTAGATTAACTTGGTGGAACGATTACATAGCTCGGATAAGTTGGTGGAGCAAGTGGATTACTCAGATAACTTGGTGGAGCACGTGAAAAGCTTAAGTAGCTAAGAATTTGAAGAAGAAGAGCTTCTAATCCAAAGGTTAGAGATTGCAAAAGGAGATTTGCAATAGAGTATTGAAAAGGAGGTTAGAGACAACTTAATTCTACAAGCAAGCTTAGAGTGAAAGAAACAAGTTTTGCAAAAGTGGTGCTTTGAATTTGAAGAAGATGTTTCAAGTTTGCAAGAACAGTTACAAGTTGAGAAGGATCTGAGAGTTGCACTGGAGGTGCAAGATGAGAAGTGGCGACTTGAAATGGATGAGGAGATTGAGCACAACAATACGTGGGTGTGGGTGTGGTCTGATCTTTCAAAAGGAAATTGGCCTATTGACAAGAACTCAGTTAACGACAAGTCGACCACAAAGACAAAGAACCCAATGAGTAACAAGTCGGCCAAAGAGAAGAACAAGTTTGCCAGTAAGAATGCAAAAACTGAGAGAGCAGAGAACAAGTTAGCCACAGGAAAAGCGAAGTACTGGTCGACCATAGATAAAGTGAAAGGGAAGTCAATCATGAAGAAAGCGAAGAACTTAAATATTCATGAAAGGGACAAGCACAATGTGAGAAGAGTTATTGCACATTGGAAGCCGTGATGAAGAATAAAGGAACAAAGATGGAGAATAAAAGAAGCATTTAAGTTTACGGTGGAGTTTTGTTGGGTTTAAATAAACTTAAATATATTAGCCATTATGGGTAACTAGCCGTTGTAAGAAACTAGCCGTTGTGAGTGGTTATGCACTAGCCATTGGAGTCTAGATAGTTAATAAGTTAGCCGTTTATAGCCGTTTATAGTCGTTTATAGCAGTTGATAGTACAATGGTAAAGAAATGTGGGTCTATAAATATATTATGTATTGTATGAATAAATAACAACAAAGTGCTAACAATTTAAACTGCCTTAGGCCTCGACTTCTAAGGAATGTGAGACTATTGGGTGCGTTAGGAACACTTTCTTTTATCTTTGTTTATGTGATCCTACACAACAAATAATTAATTGTAGTATGTGCATTTAAAGTGTTGTTTGGTGTGTTTTTTTTTTCTCAGATCTTATAAATGGTTCTCTATGTGGACTTATGATTTGATGGTTATCCCCTTCTTACTTTAAACTCTTCCTCTTTTTTTTAATATCTATGCTTGTTACTAAGAAATGCATTTATTTGTTTATTTGAAGATTGAAGAGTATACTAAGGCTAATTTTCTAATCTTTGCACATAAAGTTATAAATTGAGTTAGATTAAGGTTTTTAAACAAATCATGAGAAAACTTTATAATATTGTAAGCTTTTTAACGAAGACAACTTTTGACTTTTATAATGACATGTGTATATGTGTACGTATTATTAAAGTTTTGGTAATGCCATATGATGTAGGCTTTAGGCTTCGTAAATTTTAGGTATATGGGAACATCTTACATAGTAGATGAATTTCCTGAAGTAGTTTTACTTTCTTTTTCCAAATAAAAAATTTGTGTCACTTGCAAGGCAAAAGGATCCTGTTTCTAAATAATAGTTAAGATTTGTTTTTTATAGAGAATGCAACTAGTTTGTTCATGTTTGTTGGTGTCACATAAGAAAATGTATATACAATTTCATGTTTTAAAGTTTATTGGACAATTTAACTATATGAAATTGATTTGTTTGAGAATTGTTTGTTCTGGTCATATGAAATGTATTTACAAGTGAATTGAATGGAAAGAAAAATGGTAAAACAAAAAAATGATATGAAAAAAAAAACTAACTTACTATGACAGTTGTTGCCTTAAATATCATAGTAAGTGATACTTACTATGTTAGGTTTTCATAGCGTTATAGAAAGAGCACATTTTCTATGTTGCGTGTAACTATGATACAATAGTACCTATCATAACAAGCCTTTTTTACCTATCATAAAATGTCATGCATACAGTAGTGAAAGTAGTAATGAAATTACTCATGTCACTCTTCACAAGATGAGGTTTGCTAAGGTAAATAACAACTGAAACTTGGATGATAATAAATATGCTCCTACTATACAATCAATGAAGTTGGCCCAAGTAATGTGAATGTTGAGGGTCCAATGGTCACTTACATCATACAGTATATTCCACTTGTGGATTGTGGAGTCCTTCTGTCGTTGTTTGAGTAAATTATGCTTAACAAAATGAATACAATGGTTGCTCATTAGAGAGCATATCATAAGTTATGTGAAGGGAGATTTCAATATCTTAATAATCAAACTGAGGATATTTAAGGACTATGACTAATATTTATTGTGGTGGTGGTTTTAGAGCACTTTTTCAACAAGTCTTTGTCTTTAGTGATGGACATCTCATGGAGAGTTCTTCTATTTGATGGGTTTTGTCATTGAGGTTTATTTACTAAAGTTTCCCTTTTATTTGTCACTATGACTGTTTTTGGGGAACTCAATCATTGCATAAATGTCCCCTTTTTTGTATTCAATGTTTATCAAAATCAAACCTTGGTTCATCTTTTATCAATAAAAAAACTATGATGAAATGGGTTTTTTTGAATGAGTTTAAGTTTTCTGTGTTGCATATCATGTGAATGATTTTTAACTAAGTTGAAGAAGAATTAGTGACCAGCAAAATCAAATTTGGTACAAAGGTTGAGTCAGTCAAGAGAAGATTGAGTTGTGCAGGTTTAAGGGTACTTAAACAAAGGATGAACTTCTGTTTCAATGTCTTTGAACCTGTACAACTCAATCTTATTTTGAAATGGTCCAATATTGTCCTAGTTTTAGCTTCTCTATTCACCAACTCTTCCTTAAGTTTATCAAAATCCTTCGTTTGATAAGAACACCCAAATTGTAAAGTTCAAAAATTTTCATCTCATAGTTTTTATATTGGATGCATGACTTTTTATGTTGGTTCTCCTAAGGAGCCGACGTAAATTGATTTTTTCATTTATAGGGTCCAACATAAATTTACATCGATCATTTGGAGGAACCAATGTAAAATTATGTTACCTGTTACAAAGTTAGACTTATGCAGACCTAAAAATTCCAAAATAACATACGTTAAAAGTCTCTTTTGTATTAATGTACTCTATTATTCAATTTGTTAAAAATAGGTTTAATTCATTTATTTCATGAGTACATGAAATTAATATATTAAAAGAAAGTTTTAATTTATTTATTAAAAGATAATTTAAAATCTATATAACTCTCATTCTAACTTCTTTTCAACATAGTTTTTGAGCAAATTTTTAGAGTCAAATTTACATTAGAGAGAGAGAGTTGTGCATGAGATAAAATAAAGTTCTTAAAGTGATCTTGGTTAGGTTTTGAAAAGCATTCAATTGTGAAAAGAGAAACTAGAGTGTCAATCACCTAACATTATGTTGTGATGTATTGTATTTATTGATTAGTTGATTTAATTTCTTGTATTTTTCTTTTTGTGTTGTCTTCTTGTTTTGGATAGGGTTTATGGTGGTAACTCAGTAAAAGAGTATTATAGTGTCAAGAATCCATCTTATAGGGTGCTAAATATGTGTTTTTGAGTGTTTTGTGTTTGTTGGGTAGTTGTAAACATTTTATTATGGTGGAAGCTTGAGCGATGTAGCTAGATAACTAGACGTAGTCCTAACAAATAGTGAACTAATTTAAAATTCATTATGCTTTTTTTTTTCTTTCTCTACTGAATTTGATTTTGTTTAATGTAGAAGAGTTTATCTTAATCTTTCTTGTCTCGTGCTTAAACGATATAAACCTTTTAATTTCAAAAGCTTAGCTAAAGAACACCTTATTTCAATTAAACAATCTGATTAATAAAGTTTTCATTCTATAATTCAGAGTTTTTCAAAACTCTAGTTCAATTCACCTCCCCTCGCTTTTCTTTGTAACAACTCACACACTTCAATTTCTTTTTGTAATAATTTTCCAGATAAAATAATTAGCATTAATATAATTAATTTCATCACAATTATTTACTAATCAACGTCTATTACAAAGTTTACAATTTTTTATATATATAATATGTCACAATTTATGATGAATTCATCATCAAAACACAAATTGGTTAACTGTACAAGTTAAATAAATTAAATGAATTTAAGTCAATACTAACTTAAATAATCGTAAACATTAAAAAACATTAATATCAGTTAAACCATCATTAATTTTAAAAAATGTTAAAATAAATAAACATAACTATTAATATTAACTTAAATAAATATTAAAAAATATTAATATCAATCTAGTCTATATTAGTGTAAAAAATATATAATCTTATTGTGCCCTCCTGGATGGAGAAGATCTTCAATAAACGAGGTATTCAATAGGCCAAGGAATTTGACGAAAATTCAAGTCAGAAAATATGTCTCCACAGAGCCAAGGTTATTGCAAGAAGCCAAAATGATGTCTTCCTTGGACCGACGTCCCTGAGAGTAGTTGGTTGATGGTTCAAGATTTACGAAGAGGTCACCCTAGGACCGAACTCCCTTTATGAAGCTAAGATTGAGAGGAAAATATTCAATAATATAAAAGAGAATCTTGGAGAAAAATCTCATCTACATTTGATGAATATAAAACAGATTAGGAGATATTATTGTTGTTATTTACTAATTATCTTTTGATTAGATTATTTGAGAATATTTGATTATGCATATCTATAAAAATTGTACCCGACTTGCTTATAAATAAGAGTGTTACTCCCACGATCAAAAGAGGGAATTGTTTTGACTTAAGTGAATCATTAGCAAAGGTTAAAATATTTCTTTCTTTTAGTTTCGGTTAAAGGTTTTTTTACTAATCTTCTGAACCGGAACACTTACATAATTAAATTACATTTTAGTGAATATTAAAAATAAATCAAATTAACATTAAACTTAAAATTGACATATTTGACTCTACTTGAATCTCTTACATAAACCAACATTACTTTTCAACAGTTAATTGTTAATAATCTTACAAAAAGAGATGAAATACAAGTTAATAAAAGAAAATAAACAATGGAAGAGGCGTAATAGTGTATTGTTTAGCATAACATAATCTAAATAAAAAAGGACGATTATTATTATATCAATTAACATATGAAAGGTAAACAAATAAACTTCGTATACATATATTACGCGGAAAACATTATCAGGAATAAAAAGAAAAACAGTTGCTTAAAAGTATCATCTTATTAAATTCATTTATTTATCATGTAGATGTGTGCGTTCACATAAAATATAATTGAGCGTTTTCCTCGACTTTAATATTTTGTATTAACCTGCTGAAAAAGGACCTTATAATTATTTACTCAACAAAACTTGTCGTTCTCTGCTGAAAAGCATTCAACTCTCTATTATTGATTTTTTTTTTTATGTTACCGCTAATAGAATATTATAAACTTTTAGATCTTCATGTGTACGATACTAGGTGATTGAAGCTTTTCAATTTGAAAATAAAAAAGCAAAATTAATATTTTCTATGCTGTATACTGTGCTGATCATGATGGTAAATAAACTGGTTTTTTTTATTGAATCATGAGATATATATATAACATTATAATATTAATGGTTTACAACTACTTTACACTTTAGTAGAGATGTCAAAATGGGTTTCAACCCGTGAGTTAACTCGGCTCACCACGGGTTCGAGCCGGATTGGGTTGAGAAAAATTTAACTTTTTCAAAAGTGAGTTGAACTCAACCCAGCTCACTTAACCCATGGGTTAAACGGGTTCGAGCCAGGTTGAAGGTGGATTGGCCCACTTAACCCACTAACATTTTTTTTAATTTTTTAATTTTTTTAATAATTATTTACTATTCCTATTATATTTGTTCACAATTTTATATTTTTAAATGCTAGAATGTTGCTTAATTATATTTGAATAGTTTGAATGTTTAATTAATTTGATTGTCAAGTTATATATATATATATATATATATATATATATATATATATATATATATATATATATATATAATATATATATTGATACTTTAATCTTTAACTATAATCTTTATAGTAAATTACTTAAGTAATCGTCTTATAAACAATTTTTTCTAAATTATCATGAAAAAAAATGTATAGTTTTTTTTATTTATATTTTGTTGAATAGCATGACAGAAAATTTGTAATATTAGCCGTACTTTCTTAGACTAATAGATACTTTCTTAGAAATAATTCTTCATATATTGGTGGTGAGCATGATCAAAATATTGGTTCTTAATTTTACTATGATTGTTATCTCATGGGTTACTTAAAAATTTGTTTAAATATTTGAATATTAAAAAAAATAAAATTAGGTGGTTTGATGAGCCAACCCACTTAACCCACCAACCCGTGGTAGGTTGAGCCGGGTTACAAAATTTCTGACTCACCAAAAAGTGAGGCGAATTGAATTCACTCATTTTCAACCCGGCTCGTGGTGAGTCAATCCTTTGACAAGTCTATTCACCAGTATTATTCATTATTTCTTATATTACATGTAGACGTTATAATATATACCATTATATTATATTGTTTTCTGCGTAGGCAATCAATATAATGCGACAAAGGTTAGGTATATGAATATTATAATTAAGTTATTGATATCTTGTTTAGTTGCGTTTATCTATAGTGGTGAATCCTAATTAAGAATGATCTTTAAAAAAACACAGCCAATATTACCTAATTCCATAGGAAAATAAATAAAAAAAATCTAGATGTACAAATCCTAAAAAACTTAATAAAAAAGTTAAAATATACTTTTAATAGTGGTTTTGAAACCATCACTAAAATGTTGTCAAGAAAAGGAAAATTTTATAATTGAGAATCATACAGTAAATACTTATTTAAGTTCACATATTGATCTGATAAATTTGATATCAATTTATTTGAGATGCGAACTTATATATAAAATATAATTTACGTAATATAATTTTTAATCAATATATAATTTATGTAATTAAATAATTAAAGACAAAATATTGTCAAATGAATATAGAATTACGAAAACCAATAGTGTTAAAGCACAATTAAAAAGTATTATAAAAATTATATTATTTTGTCATTTAGTCAAGATATTATTATAAATCTTCACAAAATAATATTTTGTCCACATGTTCTTTTACTTATTTCAATAATTCTAAATAGTTATAATTCATTGAGAAATTGAAATATATTTACTTCTAAGTCTAATAGTTATAATTCATTGAGAAATTGAAATATATTTACATAAGTTCATAAATTAATTTAATTAGAAGTGTGTCATCTTATCCCATTCAAAAATATTCAATTTTTATAATTGATTAGTATATAAAATTTAATTGACATTTTCTATTTTCACACAATTTGAGTAATATTTCACGTTGATCTTTAAATACGAAATGAAAGCATATACCTAAGATCAACACATAGAAATTTCATGATAAAATGTGAACTAAAATATGCATACTCATTTACATTAAAAATGATTGATCTTCACAAACTAATTATCTTACAAGGCATATTAGTGTTCAATACAATGACTTTTAGTACTTATTCCTTTTGTTTTAATGGGATACAACTTAGTGTTCAATACAATTAGTGCTCATCTTATAATCTCTTCATAAAATTACTGCTTTTATTATAGATGGTATGATAAATGCTTTTATTCTTTCAAATATATTATTTCTATAAAATCGCTACAACTATTTATTTAAATGTAATCATTTTAATGGTAGAAAACTGTGTTTTACATGTTGTTTTAAAATGTATTATTATTCAATTTAGTAATGTGATTTTTAATGGTTAATTTTATAAATAGAAATAAAATTAATTGTCTCTAACATTTTCTTTATTAACTACGTTATATTTTTAGATAATAGTCTTGTTGAAGTATAGAAGATTCTATTTTAAATAATATAAATACTTATTAATTTTATTAATATATATGGTATTATTTTTCACTCTTTCTTTTTCTAAAAGATTGGTGACAAATGTCAAATGGTTGTTTTTGTTCTCAAACAATGTTTTCCTAAAAGGATTTTGTAAGATTTAAAGAACATAAACCTAACGGCGATTACCAAAGCTACGGCGTAAAGAAACCCTACATCCACCATGTTACTGCGTCACAGTCACCATCCCTCAACAAAATTTCCCGTGACCTTTGCTTTTTCACAGAATTTTAACAATTTTTTCTTACAAATTTTATAAGAGAATATCTTTTAAGTTTCTTTTCATTTTTTCATCTTTATATTTTAAAATAATTTTGAAAATAACACTTCAAATTATAAAAAAAAAATTGTCAAAATATTATTGTCTCCGGTTTCAGTGTCATCTCTGTAGCCCTTCCATTAACACCGATTCACAAATTCCTATTTTTTATTCAAATTCCTTTCATGAATTTCATTTATAAAAAACAACAAAGAGAAACTTATGAATTGCAACAGTGTGTTAAGTCTCACATTAAATAAAAAAAACAAAATTTAAAATATAATATAAATAATGACTTATAATTTTATTACGGTTTTAGATTAAAAGTTGTGTAAACTGGTTTAGATGTGTAATACTAATATCATGTAGACACAATTTCTTGATGACTACGATCCAAATATAAAAATATATATAAAGCCAACATGGTGTTTATAAAACTTTGGTGTCCGTCCATTTGAGTTCTTTGAATCTATCGCAAATTGTTAAATTTCTTGCGCAAAAGCAAATGTCAACAAAGATAACTAAAATAATGCTTTTTCAAACATGTGGATTGATTGAGACATGGTGCTTTATCACGAATAAGTTAATTACAGATCATTTTGTTATTTATTTGAGAGCACATAAAAGAACTGTGGAGAAAGCTAAGTTGCATACACAGTCTCGGACACATTCAATCTTTCAAGCAAGAAAATGGTAACCATTGTGCGTTCTTACAATGTCACTCCAAATCAACCAACTCCCAGTGATCCTTTATGGCTATCAGATAGTGACCAAATCGGGTCCCTAGGTCACGTACCCAATATCTTCATCTACAAAGCAAAACACAGCAACAACCCCATCGAGAAGATGATGAACTCTCTTAGCAAGATTTTAGTTCACTACTATCCAGTAGCTGGAAGATTGAGTTTGACCGAAGATGATCGCATGGAGGTGAATTGCAACGCAAAGGGAGTCACGTTGCTCGAAGCCGAAAGCACAAAATCATTTGGTGATTATGGAGACTTTTCACCATCAGAATCAACGGAAGAACTTGTTCCAAAAGTTGATTACACTCAACCTATAGAGGAGATTCCCCTTCTGCTACTTCAGGTAACAAGGTTCCATGGTGGTGAAGGACTTGCCCTTGGAGTTCTTATCTCTCACCCTATCACCGATGCAACCGGCATCATCCGCTTCGTGAACAATTGGGCAAAGGTGGCTCGAGGAGAAGAACTATTGCCTCATGAGATTCCATTTCTAGATCGAACAGGACTCAAATTTCCACACCAAAACTCATCACCTAGAGTTAAACTCCCAGAGTGGAAGCCTGTACCACAGATAGAGCAAAGAAAGAGAAGTGCTTTGTTGTTGAAACTCACATCAAGCCAAGTGGAGAGGCTAAAGAAGAAAGCCAATGAAAAACCTTCAAAAGAAAGGGTAAGACCCTATACCAGATTTGAAGCTGTTGCTGCTCATATATGGCGATGTGCAGCCAAGGCTCGTGAATCTAGTGAGAACCACCCAACTTTTGTTCGGTTCAGTGTTGATTTTCGAAGTAGATTGAATCCACCTCTCCCTCAAAACTATTTTGGGAATGCTTTGGCCAAAGGAGTGACACCAAAATGTTATGAGGGAGATATCATATCAAACCCTTTAGGTTTTTCTGCTGAAAAGATTAGAGAAGCAGCTCATGCAGTTACAGATGAGTTTATAAGGTCACAGTTGAAGGCTAGTTTAGGAAAAGGGCAAAAGGATCACATAAGGGCCTTTTTCAAGGGACAGGGGCACCTTATGAATGTGCCTTATGCTGGGAACCATAACATTCTGCTTACAAGCTTGACGAGGATGCCGGTGTATGAAGCAGATTTTGGTTGTGGAAAGCCTGTGCATTTTGGTATAGCACGTTCCTTTCAAGAAGATAGAGCAGTGATTGTTCGAAGCCCAGATGGAGATGGTGTTGTTGTCACCATAATCTTCCAGACACCACTTATGCAGCTTTTCCGAAAATTCTTCTACGAGGATCTGTTTGTGTCCTCGTTATAACTCTTGCGTCCATGGAACATCATGTTAGATCTCGATTTCGGCATCGCTGCTACCTTTGCAGATATTGTTTTTGTTTTCTGGTATGACAGGGTCTGTTTCCATGTTTCTTTCTTTTATTCGTGTTTCGTCCTTGAACGAATGTTACAAAAAATTATTTTGAGTTTGAAAGCAGTGTAATTTATGTTACAGTTTTTTAATTAGAAAATAATTTTTTAACAATTAAAATTTTACCACTTATTCTTATAATAAGAATAATTTGAAGTGACATTTTTTAAATAATTTTTATTTTTTTATATTTAAAAAAAAAATCAAAGTATAATAAAAAATTATTAAATTTTTATTATCAAAATATTATTATGAGTATAAAATTTACCATATACAATTTTCATTTTTACCGTGAGAGCTACCTAGGACTGGTTTATGTTTTCCCCTTTTAAAGTTGTTAAAAAAGAGATGAGATGAAAGAAAATAGAAACAAAATCAGTGGAAATAGATAAACAAAGGATATATAAAGTTAAATATGGTTAGTGAATACCCCGCAACACTTTGAACCTAAAACTGGTGTCAATTGATCAAATTTTGAATTAATCCACCAACCACATCAGTGGTACGTCATTCTTTTTAGTTTAAAAAAATTATTTTATGTTTTGCACTTGCATCTCAACTACTAAGCAATTGTGGTCCGCATGTGATTATGCAGCCTTTTCCATTTATGGTCGATTATAGATGATGATTATTGAAATGTACAATTTTTTCTTTTAAATTACGAATATGAAAAAGTCATACCAAACCTATATGACTTAAAAAAACAAGCAATGTGTTACCTATACGATTTTACTAAAATAAATAAGTATTTAAAATTAAAGTCGTGTGAATTGGACAACTTGAGATAAAAAATCATATTCCTCGTCGACAACTTCTTGGACCTGTACGTTTGGAACAAAATCCAAATAAAGTCGTATTCGTCATATACGACTTCTAATGTTTTCTATTTTTAATTTTTTTATTTGACCTCATAATTACAAATAACAGATTTTAGTTTTATTATGACACATGCCTTTTTTTTATACTTAATGAGTTGTATTAGAATAATATAACGTATTACTAAAAAATTAAAGAAAGAAGGAAAAAATATTATTAAAAAAAAAGAAAAGAAATATTATTAGGGAAAATTATAAAATATATTATATATTATCATATTATTTTTAAAGTTTTATCTAAGATTGTGTTCTTTTTGAATGAATGATTTCATGAAGAGTGAGAAGTAGAGATCGGAAGGATTACATAGTAAAATTGGTGTTGTTTCTTTTAAGGAATTTGGAGACAATTTTGGAGTGCATTAGAAAATAAAATTTGTGAAAGTTTGTGACTGAATTGATTAATGTGACATATTAATTTTTCTTAAAAAAAAAAATTAGATTATCAAAATGTTCCTATTGTTAAAAGTAATATAAAATGATATATACATGATTTAAAATTATTTTTATATATTTTATTGAATGATTGAAATTTAAAAAAAATTATTTATAAAAAAAATGAATCATACAATATATTTGGTATAAAAATAAATTTAATATGTAAGGTGAGAAATAATTTATTTACATGGAGACTTTATTTATTTTTAATAGTAATTTTAGAAGTAATAAGCTTTTATTATAATCATAATAAATTTTTATTTGTGTTATTAATTTTTATTATGTTGTTTACATAATAAGGAGAAATGATTGATTCACGTGCAAGTGCAAGGAAACTGAAATATGGGGGTAGGGGTGTAATTTCGTAAATTGGAGTGTGTCACCCTCTCATCTCACCATGCATAGTAATGGAGCTCCAACGTGTGGTGGGTGGTAGAAACTTCATAGGCAGCGGAAATGGAATGGAAACAAGTATTTAAGGCTCTTGTAGCAATGAAATTTGGAGTGGTGAAAGGAGAACTAGACTAGAAGCTAGGCTAGTGGAAGGTGGCTAGAGAAAATGTTGTAAACCTCTAGGTTAGGTGCTCTCAAAATAATACCGAGGAGGAAAATCTTCCGGATCCATCCGTACGAGTCACGATCTCGCACACTCCACTGGACTTCCAAAACCACTAGGCTACAACCTCGAGTTGCCACGTGTTACCCCAATACAAGTTACATTCGTAACTGGGTCCCAACAAAGCATCACATCAAGACCACCATCCAAAGCCGTGTAGAATCCTTGTGCAATCCAACTCTGCACCCGAAACCACCTGGCACTTCACACTCATCGCTAGACGAAAGCAGGTTCCAAACTGCCTGTTAGTAGCTATCGCCTGGTGGTCCAATCCCCTCCCGCCAGGTGCTACACTAGTAACGCAAAATTACTGGTTTATGTATTCTGAAACACATGTTCTAATGAACCAACATTCAAGGCATGCAATTTCAGAATACAAATATATGTGTTTAATCGTAGTAACATCAACATTTAAAATTTGTGAATACTCCATTGCGGTCCCCTCGAGATGGGTTAAATTTCATGACCTTTTATATTATATATATATATATATATATATATATATATATATATATATATAATATATATATTTTTTTTTTTTTTTATATAAAAAAAAAAAATATATATATATATATATATATATATATATATATATATATAATATGTATACTTTATTTGTTTTTAATATCAAAACCAAACATATATATATAATAAATAAAACCATGATATTAATACTACCTATTAACATATATAAACTCATATATTCCTTTATATACAATTCCACATACAATTACTAATGCATTTACGTGAAGTGATAGCAAAGAAAGGAAAAAAGGAAGCAATTCCGGTGGACCCATGATTTTCACTGATCAAACATTAATGCACC
>Ga0214544_1009533_pt1 | contig 15118 bp, 4 predicted proteins | sample CNSS3metaG_FD_160074 | JGI IMG/M metagenome (GOLD analysis project Ga0214544, IMG submission 160074) | Root nodule microbial communities from cowpea collected in UCLA plant growth center, Los Angeles, California, USA - CNSS3 | ecosystem: Host-associated > Plants > Roots > Nodule | place: USA...
TATATATATATATATATATATATATATATATATATATATATATATATATATATATATATATATATATATATATATATATAATAGTCTTACTTATTCATTTACGATTATAATATAAATTTGACACCTTACTATATTACAAACAAATATTTAATCAAAGTTATTGTCAAGTTATTCCTGTTTTCATTGTTTAATATATTTTTTTTCTATCAAGATTGTTTAAAAACAATCAATAAGTTATTAACTCAAGTATATAATTATATGGAACTTAATTATTTTTTAAGTTTCTTCAGCACAAATTAACCTATTCGTCGTTTTCAAAATAATTTTGTTATAAGTTAGCGTAAGTTAGAGTTTATTTTGTAATTTATTTTGACCAATTAAGTATATTTTTAAATAATGTAACATATATTGTCATTTCTAGAATTTGACACGTGGGTTAAATTTGTAATTTTATAACTAGACCATTTGATATTTAATTGCATACAGGTTTCAAATTTTAATTTCAGTACTGGTAAAATAAAGTTGTTCCTTATTTTCAGTCTTTCTATTTTAAAATATGTCAATTTTAGTTCTTCAAGATTAGTTAAACTATTTTATTTTCTCTATAAAAAGTAAAAGGTAAAACAGGATTTTGAAAAAGTTAATGAAAGTTACCATTTACAAAATTTAGTGAATAAATAAGAAACATAGTTTAATAAAATTATGGAAAATCTCTCTTTCTTTGGGATACGAAATGGAGACCACGTGACTTGTCTCCTTTAAACAGAATCAGAGATATATATTATTTTTTATTTTTATAATATATATATATATATATATATATATATATATATATATATATATATGTATATATAATAAAACTTTATATTAAAGTAATAGAGGAAAAATTAATTAGTGTGAAAATTTGTGAATAACTTAATATAATAAAATAAAATAAATCTATAAATTAATATATTTAAAAACAATGAAATAATATTTGTCTTAAATATAATATAACTGGATATTAAAAATAATGAAATATTTATCATTCATATAAAATTAAATAGTTTATTTGGTGATAGTTAGTGCTGTAAATTTTTAAAATAATTTAATATAAATGAATAGCATTATAAAAACATAGATTAAAATAAAAATAAAAAATCATTATAAAATATGAGTAAAAATATATATTTCACGACAATAAATTAAAATATCTTATGAAATAAAGCAAGAATAATATAAGAGAACAATAGATAATAGAGAATAGAAGAAACAATAAAAAAATGAGAGAATAGGAAATAACTTTTTTGTGTGTATTATTACTGATAGGAAGAGTCATATTATATATACGACATGGTAACGAGAAAGGATATAAATCAATAAATCAAATAGTTAATACAAAATATTACATAAAGAGTAATAAATCATTAGAGTATCAATTATATCAATCACAGTAATTGTATCAAATCAATGGACGACCATTAATTCATAACATTCCCCATTGGGGTGTCCATTGATAACAGAATCTGCCTTGTTAAAACCTTACTAGGAAAAACTCTTTAAGATAAAAACCTAGTGAAGGAAAAAAAGTACATAATTCTATATACTATTGTTATTTACATATTCTATCCTCCTCATGTAAACTTACATAATTAAGATGGCAGAGTCTAATCTTGTGAACCAATTGCTCAAAAGTTATCCTTGACAAAGACTTTGTAAATAAATCTGCTAGATTTATGCAAAAATGAATCTTTTGGATCTCTACAACATCATTTTAATTGAGCAATGCACTATTGTCTTCATATATGATGGTTGATTCCATTCTTCTCAATAATAGACCAAAAGTTTGTCGCACATGTTGAATTATAGACATTAACTAAACATATTCACGACTTATTCCATGTAATGCTAAAAATTCATGATTTTGACGATGTTGCTATTATGGTCTCTTTCACATATCGTCATGAATCATTATGCTATCACATGCGAATAATATCTTGTTTGTGATCTACCATTGTTACAGTGTGAGAATATAATAAATAACATGCATTTGCATAATCCATTAAATCTGATTTTGAATCATTTAAGTAAAATAAGCCCATATTCATACTGCCCACAAGGTAATGAAGTATTTGTTTTACTCCATCCCAATGTCTTCTTGTAGGTGAAGACCTACAGCAAATGCAATATCACGTCAAGTATAATTAGCAAGATATATTAGTGCTCTTATAACACTAAGATATGGTACTTCTAGATCAAGAAGATCTTCATTATTTTCTTGAAGTCTAAGAAGAGTCTTTATCATCTAATGACCTCACAACTATTGGAAAGCATATACCATCTTTTGTCTTTATTTTGATAAAAAAATATATATATATATATATATATATATATATATATATATATATATAATAAAAATTTCTATTAAAATAATAGAGGAAAAATTAATTCATGTGAAAATTTGTGAATAACTTAATATAATAAAATAAAATAATTCTATAAATTAATATATTTAAAAACAATGAAAATATATTTGTGTTAAATGTAATATAACTAGATATTAAAAATACTGAAATATTTATCATTCATATAAAATTAAATAGTTTATTTAGTGATAGTTAGTGTTGTCAATTTTTAAAATAATTTAATATAAATGAATAGCATTATAAAAACATAGATTAAAATAAAAATAAAAGATCATTATAAAATCTGAGTAAAAAATATATATTTCACGACAATAAATTAAAATAAAGTTTTGTACTAACATTACTTATTATGTAACGCGTACATAAATATTAGAATAATTACTTATATTAAATTGGTCATGATAAAAATTTTATTTTTTATAACAGTTATCTTAAAATGATTGGTGGTTTAACAACAATTTCTTATTGATTCATAATTTAACTCTTTTAGATAAATAAAGCATACTAATTATTCTTTGATAGAGTGCACATAAACCAAGATATTCCACAAAAAAATGATTTTAAATAAATAAATCTAAATAAAATCCTTGTCCATATAACGAGAGAATATAGAAAATGATACTTTATAATTGATAGAGTGTTTAAAATAATAAATACTCAATTATTTTAATTAAAGTGTTAAAGTATAAATAGAAATTTTATAAATGAATTTTATTATTTATAAACACATTTCTCTAAAAACTTTTTCTTTGAGCTCTCTCCCTTTTCTAGATTTCTCATTCTTGAGTTTATACTTTTGAAGATTAAAGACGGCTAAGGTAATCCCTGTGGCAAGATCTCCACTCATGTTCAATCAATTTCTCAAATTGAGTAAATTGATTGTCTGCATTTTCCCTTGATCTAATGTTAATCTTTGTGCATGCGAGTGATCTTGTCTCACATGTGACTTATAAGTCTTTCTCGTGAGTTTCTACTAATCAGTGGTTCTAATGATGTACCCTGATCATGTTTGTAATGTTCCTAGGTTGAGTGGTGCATCCTGATAGCTGGAAGGGAGGTTTGATATTCCTTGAGTAGTTTAAGTCATCTTACAAGTAAGGGAAGCTAATTTAATTATTTTTAAGTTATAAGAATATTGAATTGATAGATTGTATGATGATAATAAGAATGGTGGGTGTGTTTGATCTTAGGAATGATATGTGATTGTGTGAAGTTGATGTGTTAACTTAAACCTGAGATTGTTATATGCGAGTAGCATTTTCATTGGTCTTGCATTTGATAGTTTTTGGCAGTATTATTTATGGTTGATTCAAGTTTGGTATGTGTTTGGCATCTATGAAGGTTCTTGAGTTACTTAGAATTGACGGGGAACGCGTAATTTTTCAGAATCACGATTTGTAGAACTATGCAGCTCGCTGGTTGAGGGATAGCTCGTTCATCAAATCTAAAGTCAAAGGCTCAATGACATGGAATTCACTGAGCGAGAATTCACTCGCTAAACGAATCTAAAGTTAGGGGCTCACTGACTTAGAAGTTGCTAGTTGAGTACCTACTCGCTTAGTGAATCCAAAGTCAGAGAGTTTATTGACTTTATAGTCGTTGGTCAAGAACACCCTCGTTGAGCAAATTATTGAAGGATTTTCATCTTGTAGTTCTAGTGATATACTCGTTGGGCGAGCCATCTGGTTGTTGGACATTTGTGCACTTTTCGCCTAGCGAGGAGATCGTTTCGCTAAGTGAGTGGATCAGAACCTGAGTAGTTGTTAGATGATCAATTGTAGAGGATTTGTGATTTCTATGAGTGATTACTTAATAAATGATTAATCCAAGAGATGTAATTGAGATTTGTTTATCCTAATTCGAGAAGAATTAGTGGTAAATTGTTGTAGTGTATGCATTGATATAGGGATTCACTTGGAAGTTATCCTGGTACTCTAATAACCATTCAATTCTCAAGTAGAGAAGAACAATGTATGTGGTGAGAGAAGTAGGAGGTCCTAGTCTAGGGGTTTTATCTTGAACAAAGGCGTTAACAAGACTAACCTTGTGTGTGGTAGAGTATAACTCTTTGTCTCTTGCTTTGTAGAGCACTGGATGTCACTACAAGTGCACAACTTACCAGTGTCCAATATCAATACATGTATCCAGTTAATTGAGTCATAGCTTTAGGTCTTTGTATGAAATAAAATGATTGATTTATGTATGACTTAAGTAATTTTATTCTTGAATTATCTATTTTTTTATACATTAGCTTACCTTCCTTTATGACTTGTTTGTCTATTTTTGTTTTTATTGCAATCATCACTTCATTGGGGTGAACAGATGAGGAAGTCGTAACTGGACCAATGCAGGGAGATGATGATGCAACTATTTAGATGATGATGTATAGGACTCCTTTGTATAAATCTTTTTGAAAAACTCCAAGCTTTTAGACAGTCGTGTATAAATATGTATTTCAGCTTATCTTATAGATGATTGTAATATGATAAGTACATTTTAGTATTTTATACTTTGTGGCTATCGGTTATGAAATGTTTTGTTTAATGATTTTAGACTATTAAATATGATGTTACATATTTTTTTTTAATCTAATTATTAATCTTTGTTATTCATATTATATTTTTAAAATATCAATAATGAAAATAGAAAGTAAATTGATTATATATATATATATATATATATATATATATATATATATATATATATATATATATATATATATATATATATATATATATAAACATTATCCTAATGTACAAAACCACCGGCTCATGCTCATGCTTTTTCTTCCATTTCTCTATCTCACTTAAAATTGGTTTTTCACTTTTTAGGCTGTAAATCCAATCATGTGGACGTGGACAAGGTTAATTATGGTTGTTACACTTCATGTGGCTTAAGTATCTTATTTAAGATTTAATTTACAATATACAGCCAAAATCTGGTTACAATATGATGTGTTTACAAACGGATTCTCCATTGATTTTTTAAAGATGTCCTTCTATTGGATTTTTAAAATATAGTGATGTATATTAATTTTGATGCTCTAAAATATATAATTTTTTTTTTAAATTTCAATATATCTATACTTTTGAAAATTTAGGAAAAAAATAATAAAAAAACTCAATAAAAAATCTTGACTTGTTTAAATGCATAAGGCACATTAACTCACTGATTAATGATGTTACCAATAACAATATCGTTATGTTTCTTCCCTCTAATCATAGATTCATAGGGGTCATTTTTCAATGGCTCAGCTACCAAAGGAAGAAGCTGGCCAACATTTTTATAAATATATTATGTTCTGTTTTTAGAGACATATTAAAAGGTAAAAGGTCTAAGATTCAATTTTTATATAGCAAATTAATTTTCAAGCTTTTAAAGTATATATTGAAAATATAGGTATATGTTAAGACACTTTAAAAAACAATATTTTGTTATAACAATTGAATGGAAATATTTTATTCTACATAGAATGAGTTAAATACTTTACCAAAATTAGTTGAATAGTAAGTGCTGGTATCTACTTTCTAAATATTCACAGTGTTTATTTGGATAGTGAAAGGACAAAAAGTGAATGATAGTAATTAACCATCACCTACTCAATATTTATAGCCAAAAAGAGAAAAGAAAAAGTAGTTAATAATTTAATAAACACAATTAGAAAACGAATGGTCCATGCAATATAAGACATGTGGTCCCTGGAAGATTGAGTTTGGATTTGAAGTTTGAAAGGAAAAGAAGGTTGATGTGTTGAATATAGATTTTGTTCAATGAATGAATGAATGAAGAAACAATAAATTAGAAATGAGTGAGGATGGAAATCAAGTAGTGGTTAGATTTCCAGCACGAATGGCCTCTCGGTCGTTTTCTACCTAGGTAAACAAAAGTTGTTTAGTTTTAATTTTTTATATTAAAAATTATTTTATTTTACTTCCTACGCATATTTTTTATGTGTAAACATTGTTAAAAAGATTGTAAAATTTTACACTTTTACATAAGCTTCCATTCGGAAGTTAATTGCATAACAATAAGTTGTAATTAATATGAAAAAAAATGAATAGAGACACAAACTATTTTTATACTTCAGCTTGATAACTCAAATTATGTTTAACTTTTTATCATTATTATCAAGTTGCATTATGATAGAGTAATGCTACGAAATATTCTCTGAACTTTTGTAGTTCTAGGTTAAACACAAATATTACTTAAAATACATACATACTTGGTTAAACACTAATCATTGAAATGCAATTATTTTTGGGGAAATATAGAGTATTACATTATAAAAATATAATATTACCGATATATTTGTGTTCTTACGAAGTTGAAGTATATTCTGTAAAGTCTCTCAAACATAAGTGGCTCGCTATGAGCTCTTACTCACTAAAGTTAGGCCTATAAATTTGAAATAAAAGTGGGCCTTACATTTTCACCCAAGAAAAAAACTTATCAAACAAAAAACATATATAAAACACTTATGTTTGTTAGATGAAACACTTATTAAACAATGTTTGCATCTGTCCAATCACTTATTAAACAATTATTGGGAGAAAAGAGTGTGAACTGCTTGGGTACAGGAGATAGATTGGAAAGTAAGAAAGCAATTATACAGGTTCCTGGTATCACCAGTGGCTCGCTATGGGCCCTTACTCACTAAAGTTAGGCCCATAAACTTGAAATAAAAGCAGACCTTACATTTTTCGCACAAGAAAAAAAAATTATCAAACAAAAAGCATATATAAAACACTTATGTTTGTTAGATAAAACACTTATTAAACGATGTTTGCAACTGTCCAATCACACAACTTGCAATTATTGGGCTAAACTAGACAATCTACAGGTAACATGATTTGATATGCGTTAAATTATGTTTTACACTTAATTATTTAAGCACACAAACAAAATCAAACATAATGTTAGTTCAATTTGGATCTAACATACTTGGATGGTTATACACACACACACACATACACACACACACACATACATACACACACACACACACAAACACACACACACACACACACATATATATATATATATATAACTTTGAGTATAATATTGAGAAAAATATGATGCTTTTACAATATTGGTAACTCATTTAGGTATGATTATCATTAGAGTTGGTATTATGGATGAATTGGTGTATGTTTTAGTTGTGTTTTTCATTGCCAATTTTGTTGTGAGAATAGGTGCTCTCAAGCTGGATATCACGTAAGTGGTAGCTCACAACTCAGGCAATCTCCAAATTGTGTGTAATGACTACCTTCACTACTTGAAAACCAACGTGGATGCTTAAGCTATTGGATGTATAACTCAAATGGGAGCTTGTAGATTAAACGTAAGAGTCTGAGACAACTTGATGCTTAAGCACATGTTTGTCCCTTAAGCGTGAAGTGTGACAATGTTGCTTGAATTTTGGAATCTTCGAGATGATGCAACATTACAAAAGAGGTAATTAAGAACAAACACACGTAAGCTAATGTGAAAAAAAGAATTCAGGTGAATCAAATATAAGTTACAAACCTCATGCCATAAGTAACACACTAGTTTATCTATAAACATAGGAACATTTGACTCTAATATCAATTATCCAAATACATGCACTTAATATCAGACTCATTAGGCGTGTGCACATGTGGTGGTTCCCAAACTTTGCAAACTTTGGCCTCAAGAGATTATCACCCAACCACTCACAAGGTAAGTCCCCTTCATGCATATGACCTAATCAAGTCCAATGACTAGGACATCGTTCTTCTCTTCACGACATAACCTACTCTGCTCTACATGAGCGTGAGTAGCTATTATAGAAAGGATACCATCATATTGAATCTTATGCCAATGCATAAACTAAATTACCACCACCTAGAGTTTCTCCTTGAAATCCTTTCAACCACCATCATAATACATGCTCACAACAACCATATAATTAATTCAATTTATAGTAATAACAACCATAAATTCCGGTTCAAGCATACTTAAGACCTTCAGAGAAATCAAAACAGTAAAACAACAAAACATGTAATATGGTGCTCAACGCCATTTGCCTCAAAAAACAGCACTCAACCCTAGATGACACCCCTCAACGTCTTGGAGCTAAAATGCTCCTAGACTTGCAAAGGTCTCTAGCGCTTAGGCAACACTCGGACATCACTCAGCATTAAATGATTCATATTTTTAACGCTCAGTAGTGAAGGCTACCACTTAGCATCACTCTAGATATCAACACTTTCAATTTGTGGTTCTTAAGGAATCTGGACATGTTTCATGGTTCCAATCGGTACTTCTACCTTAGGTACTGGTCTAAATAGTTATTAAATCATTGTAGTTAGTACCAATTGGATCAATGACTCAATTTTCATATTCCTCAATTGCCACCATATCAAACAAGTAAACAAAATTCAAAAGATCAAACCAAATTTCACCCATCATCCACATGCATCCCAATAAATCTAGAACAAAAACATAGTTACTATCGGAAACAAAAAATCAACCACAATATGTAACATCAAACTCACATACACTAACATCACTAGCCTCTCTTACCTTGACAACTCAACTTCAAGATCATAAGACAATAATCTCTCTTCAACATACATGATGCTCTATCTATATATAGAAACATCACAACTATGATCAGACCATACTCCTTATGATCATTGATCATCAAAGACTTAAATAGAAAACTAAAGGAACACATGTGACCTCAAAGAAACACATGCAAAAATTGATCAAAATACTCAAAAGAAATAGTTGAAAACCAACTTACTCAAATGGAGCAATTGATTAGATGGTGTTGGGTATTGGGCTCCCTTCCTATGTGGAGAAAAGGCCCAAAACTTGAAAAGCTCATCTCTCACTTAAACTAGTCGAGAGGGGCCTATAAAATAAAGAGAGAGGCAGAACAATAGAGTCAGAACACACTGAAAGCCCTAACACATAGAGGGAGAGGGAAAGGTAGAGGGAAAATTTTGTTCACGTTTTTCACATAGCTTTCACCGTAAATTCGGCACTGCGATTCGTTCACCGTTGGATCGGGCTGAAATTTTTACATCATGTTCAGAACTCATTGCTCTTCATTCTGACCGGTCGGATCGTTGATACGAGATCTGAGTTGGGAGATATTAATTTCGCACTGCAGTAGTGATATTATAGGTTTTCCTCTTGTTCTTCTCTATTTTGAAAGCTTTGTTGCTTTGTTATTTGGTTGGGTGTTGACACTAATTTGTACTATTGATTGAGACTCTTTTGTACTCTTGTTGATCACAGTGAAGCTATTTCTTTGGTATGGACGACTCGTGATTTTTACCCTTGATTTGAGGGGTTTTCCACTTTAAAAATCTTGGTGCCTTTATTTGTGTCTTTGGTGATTTATTATTGCTGCTCTTTGATTGTTGCTCCTCATAGATTCTTGCAAGTTAGGAGAAATTATATCCGCTACATTCTCCGATATATTGTTTGTGTTGTTGTTTTCCCCATCAGATGGACTTGAAGATTTTGTCGTAAGGATTACACCAATGTTCTTCGATCTTCAATCAAATGAATAAATGATTAGATGACTTAAAAAAAGATAGAGAATTCTTAGAAAAATGTTTTTAAAGAAATAATGTATTTTCTATTAACAAGATTTTTTTGTAAAATTTTCGTTTATACATAAGTTTTTTATTATTTCTCATTATTTTAAAACACAGTCAACAACCTAGTTTTGTAGGTTCTCACATTATTATATAAAAATAGTTAAAAATTATACTTATATGAAAAATAAATAAATTCGTTTACCTTACGATTACACCCCACCTTATTTTTACATTCAACTATTCATTTTAATAATATTTACATAACAAATTGGACAAAATAGTAAAAAATAAAATTTTTAATTATAGATACTGAAAACTAATTTTAAATTTGAAAGATAAAAATAAAGTTAACTCAAACTTTACCACATTTTAAGGTTTTTTTTTTCTAATTTATTAAAAGTTTTAGAATAGTGTCCACTACTCCTCAACACTTGGCGGCAGCAAAACCAACAATGGACCCACTTAAAGTTTAACCACAGAGTAAGAGACACGTGGCCCAAAGAGAGCAACAGAACATGAAGCATATTGAACTAGGCTTTATCCTATAAATTTTAAATAACATGAAATGAACCCTACTTTTCATTTTTTCACTTTTTTTCATAATTGTTTTCTGATATTTCCGTTTAAATTAATATTTTTTGGAAAATAATATAAGTGAGATTTTCTTAAAAATTTTCCTTTAAGTGAAACACATTTCGTTTAAATAAATAATATATATATATATATATATATATATATATATATATATATATATTTTATAATTAATGAACATTTTGTTTAAATAAAAAAAATCCATTTTAACTTTTATATACCAATTTATAAAGAAAAATGGAGTCGCATCTCATAGAGGCACTTTGTCACTTGCCCTAATGTGAACTAAAGAAATGATTAACTTGATTATTGCTTTCACATTTTGTTTTGGGATTTGACGATTAACAACTGCATTAAATTTCATTGTACTTCAGAAAATGCATATAAATTTATCAACTGAAAGGAAATATTTCAGAAAAATGTCAAAAAAATTATGTAGTATGTTTTTTTTTTCTCACTAGCAGATTTAGCTTAATATAGTAAATTAGTGACTAATTTTTTGTAACAATTGTAAAACCCTTTTATTTTAGAAAGTCTGTTTTATTAAAAAAGGTTAGATTTTGTACCAAAATATCAAATAGGTGATTAGATTTTTTTTAGTTTCAATTAGATTATGATTTTGCAGCACGTGTCAACTCCTCATTTTTTGAATTTTTTTTTAATTTTAATTTTTTTTTTGAATTTTTTGAATTTTATTTTAAAATTATTTATGTCATGTGTATCTTAAAAAATTGTGCCAAGTGTCAAGTATGTATGGTGACACATGTCAAGTCATTATCTGAATATCAATTTGGTCCATATATTTATTAATTTGATTCCATTTTAGTCCATAATTTTTTAAAATTTTCAATTTCATTCCCTACAAATTGAGATCAAATTTAACTTTTATATAAATATTATAATGATATTTTTATTATAAGTGATATTTTTATTATATATTTTTAACAATATTAAATTTATTTAAATTTATATTTTACATTAAACTCTGTTTATTTATTTAGGATTTTAAATATATTTATTTTAACTTGTTACAAAATTGTTTTAAAATTTTATATTTAAATTTATAAAATTGGTATTTTTAAACTAATTCTAACATTTGTATATAAATTATTTAAAACAATTTTGTTACAAGTTAAAATAAATATATTTAAAATTTTAAAACAAAATATAAATAAAGCTTAATGTAAAATATAAAATTTAAATAAACTTAATATTATTAAAATATTTAATAAAAGTTAAATTTGGTCTTAATTTGGAGGTGAAATTTGAAAATTTTTTAAAAAATTATGGACTCAAATAAAATCAAAATAATAAATATATGGACCTAATTGAGATTCAGACATTGACTTGATATGTATTATTATACTGACTTGACACGTGACACAATAATGACGTGACACGTGACAAATAATTTAAAAAATTCAAAAAATAAAATAAATAAATAAAAATTAAAAAAAATTAAATTAAAAAAAATGAGGAGTTGACACGTAGCACATCCTTAACACCATTAACACCATACTAACAGAATGAACCTAATCGTTACGCATTTTAAAAAATATGGACCTAATTGAGACTAAAAGAAAATTGATGACCTATTTGAGATTTTGGTACAAAAATATGGACTAATGGAATATTTTAACCTAAAAATAACCAAAGTAATTTTTTCTAACCAACAACTCTCATTCTTCATTTTCCATCCTTTTTGTTTTTCTCAACTTTCAAATAAATCATTCTTTCCTTTCTCATCTGAATTTTTATCATTTCTTGAATCAGAGGGTAGATTTGGGTTCGTGGCGGAGTTTTCTTTGAATCCACTTGAACAATTTCTTCTTCCTTCGAGTAAGTTTATAATCTGACCTCCACCTCATTTTTTCTGTTTTTGAGGTTTTAATTATGCTTTGATCATGATTAAAGCTCTAATTCTTTCTTGTGTTCTTGGGTTTTGGTTCCTTTAGATTGAATTGGGGTTTTACAGCTCAAAGATTATTTTGGGATTTTTTTCGTTGTCTTAATTTTGATCTACGTTTGAGATGAGGGAAGTTATTATCTTCTGATGGAAATAAATTTGTCTTACATGTTATAATTTGGTAGATTGAATTGCTTGAAATTGTTGTATGTTGATTTGATGAGCGCATGTGAAATGTTAATGGTTTGGGGTTCTGGTTTTTGCATGTTGAGAATAGATGAAAATCTGCGATTTTAGCTTAAGCGAGAATTTTTAGCTTAAGTAGGAGTCCATGTCGCTTAAGTGATAATTTCTAACTTAAGCGAGAAAACCATTAGAACTTTTTTTGTTTCTATTTAATTTTAGCTCAAACGAGAATCTTTAGCTTAAGTGAGAGTCTTTGTCACTTAAGCACATATTTCTAGCTCAAGCAAGAATTGCTGCATAACTTTAAATTCCTTATTTTTTAACTTGTGATTGACTAAGTTAATTTTAAAAATATGATTTATGAAGTTATGCGTGAATGATGTGGTATTATTTTTGAGACTTGACTTGGTATGTTGTTGCAAAATATGTGATTGTTTGATATGTGAATATGAAAATATGATTATATATGTATATGATAGTGAAAGTATTGTTGTGAAATTGTGATGATAATGAGTTTGTGAATATGTATATATATATATATATATATATATATATATATATATATATATATATATATATATATATATATATATAAAAGCATTGTGTGTGTTTGACGTAATTTCATAAGTCTCATGGAGAGATTTTATGGTGGTTTTATTTTAGTGTATGTATTGGACTATGAATTCAAGTAATGTGACATCCTAAAACTATAATGATCATTCACACTTAAATAGATTAGAATGGTTCATGTGGTGAAAGTAGGAGAAGGTTCTAATCTAAAGTAGGACAATAACCTTAGATGATCATTGATTAACCTTGTATGTAGTAGGATGAAACTCATTGACAATGGATCTGTAGAGCAGTAGAGGCCACTACGAATGCAAGTCTCTAGTGATTCCAATTGCAAATGTATGTCTCTAGTGATTCCAATTCCAAATGTATGTCTCTAATGATTTCAATTCCAAATGTATATTGAGTTTAGTGTCAATTGTTTATGTGTAATTATGTGAAATATGAAAGTTTGTCTATGTATGGCTTATAATTATTATGTTTTAATGGTCTTAGGACAACTCTTTTGTATACTAGCTTACCCTTACACTTTGTGGTCTTGTGTTGTTTTTCTTCTTTTGCGATGATCATCATTTTTGTAAGAACAGATGAAGATGTAAGTTTAAAGACAACGTTCAGAGATGAGAAGTCTGTAACTAGAGTTGTGAAATTGCAGCAAACGTATGAGTAATTGTACATTCAATATAAAGATGTCCTTTAAAATTTAGCATTGTTGTATAAATAATACGTTTTTATAGTCTGAACTCTTAAAAAAGTATATTAATATATATGTTATTTCGTAAAATTCTTTTTAAATATTATTATAAAATGACTTTTTATTTGTTTTACATTACTAAAATGGATTACAAAAATGGAATATCACAAATATCCATATCTATGTTTTATATATATTAAATACGAAATTTCTTTAAATAGATAATCTGCTTTGAGGCAAAAGATACAATACCTAATCACTTTACTATACATTTGTTTGCTTTTTTTTAGAAGTACTTTAAAAGTTATGAAAAAAAATCATTCATTTTTATAAAGCTGAAACTAGTTTATGTATAAATTAAAAAATATTTGATAGAAATTGAATTGTATAATTTATTAAATGTTAACTTTTTATTTATTACTTAATTTTCTCCTAGAATAGTTAATTCAACCGCCCAAAAAAATCTATATACTTTAACCAGATTTAGAGTTGCATGGTTGATCAATAAAATTATATTTTATTTTTAATACGTTATACGATTAAAAAGGTAAAATAAAAATCTAATAAATTTTTACAAAAGCATAAGTTTGTAAAAATGTTTAAAAGTAAAGATTTAATGTCATAATAACTACAACTATAATTATGTAAATGTCACTTGTTATATTGCCCAACTAATAATACACCAATCAGTCAAAGAAATTAGTAATCCAACAAACAAAACCTTATCTAGCTAAATAAGAATTATTAACATACATAATTTAATTGAGGAAAATTAAAAATTAAAAGCTGAGCCACAAAACAACTAGGGATGGCAACGGGGCGGGGTGGGGACGGGTTTCATTATCCCATACCCATCTCTGTAAAAAAAATTCATCATCATTCCCATACTCAAATCCAACGGGTATCAAACTTTTATCTCATCCCCATCCCCACCGGGTAACGGGTATAATCTCGTACCCATACCCGTATCTGTTTTCTTACTACTTTAATATTAATTTTAATTAATTTTTATAAAATAATAAAAAATTACGGTAAAGGAAACATAATATTATCAAATATTCGATATTAGGAGTATGGTTGTTTCTTCGATATCAAATACTTTGAAATAAATTATAGTTGTTTACATTTTAGATTAGAATACCAAATAAAATTTAATGAGAACCAAAACATTTATTAAATTTGCAAACAT
>Ga0214544_1009534_pt1 | contig 15117 bp, 7 predicted proteins | sample CNSS3metaG_FD_160074 | JGI IMG/M metagenome (GOLD analysis project Ga0214544, IMG submission 160074) | Root nodule microbial communities from cowpea collected in UCLA plant growth center, Los Angeles, California, USA - CNSS3 | ecosystem: Host-associated > Plants > Roots > Nodule | place: USA...
TATATATATATATATATACACATGGTTTTTTATAGATAAAATTATGTTGTACTCTCTAAATTTCACGTAAATATTCACCAAGTCTTTGATGTCCATTGATACTACCTTTGATTTTCACTAAATGAATTATTATTTCTCACCGTGAGAACATGAATTATTTAACTTAGTCTTTTACACAATTCAATCTCTTAATTAAGAACATAATAAAAACTATAAAGAAAATCTAAATTTATATTGGCTCCCTCACTATCATTTTAAATAAAGAAAGAAGACTTAGAAACCATTTTCCTGGAGATTTTAATTTGGAAATAGTGTAATAATCTCATGATCTCTTTTACTGTTAACTCGGTTTATTCAAATTTAACTTTTTGATACATAATCAAGAGAATTATTGTTATTGTTGGATAACCACAATTTTTTTTTTTATAAAATTCAAGAAGTTGTATAATTTTCATTTTTGAACCTCTTTCATACATTTTTTTTCATTATTATTTCTTCCTTGCACTTTGTTTTTTGAACTAGGATGACATACATATTTATTGTTATGAGGTATTATTTTCTTGAAAAGTCTTTTTATGCTTTTTTGTGTTTTCTACCTTTTGTCTAAAACTCTCATTTGAAAAGTTCAACTTATGAATAAATATACTTTTCACCTCAAGTTGAAATCTTTAATATTGTATTTGTACTAGGAATTTCAACAATTTAAAGAAATTGAAATAGTTAATTTAGCTTCAGTAATTAAAATAGTTTTGAAATATCTTGTTTGGATAAAGTAATTTAATTTATATTTTAATGCAAATTCAACTTTATTTTTAAGTCTGAATAGAGTTAGCTTGACTTTCGATTCAAAATAACTCGTTTTGACTTTAATCTAATTGATTCTCAAAAATTCAATTTGGATTGACTAAGCCCGTCTTTGACATAAATTAACTCGATTCAACCTTTGGTTTAGAACGATTTGACTATATTTTCATCATGAACCGACTATATTTTCTCATATTACAGCACAAACACAACATAAGTAAATAATTTCATTAAAACACTGGAACCTTAAAAATGTCCAAATATTTAATAAGATAAGACAAATATTATAGTATATTCCAAATATTTAATAAGATAAAAATAAATATTATAGTATATTTTTGCATTCTATATGTAAAAATATCATTGTTGTATTTATTACTTCTTCTATGATATAATGTTTGTGAAAAGGTTAAGAGTTTCCAATCTATTGTAAGAAAATATGTCTGTACCATAATCAATGTTGTCTTTGGTTAGTTAATTCCAAATAGTTCAACTTTTGTCGAAACTTTTCATATCTTGAATACTCATTTAAATATTGTGTTGATTGTTAATGTTTTTTCTTTAATATAAAATATGTAACATAACTTCTGTCACTTAATAGTGTTGGCAGTCCGGATCAATTCAAGTCATTCCATTCCACCTTTATCAAATTTCATACATAAAGAAAGTTTATATTTGACAAACTATTAGAGATATTTTTTTATATGAGATTCCTGGTGTTTGGAATTATTAAAAATAAATTATAATTAATCTATTTTATTACAAAATCAATTTCCCCGTATAAATCTCATCGGAAAAATAATTTCAATTTACAAGTCTTTAATATATTTTGTGTATGTAGAGCTGTCAAAACGGGTAATCCGGTCCGACCCGGCTCGACCCATCACGGGTTGATGATTTAATGAACCAACTCAACCCGACTCACTTTTTAGTGAGCAAAACAAATTTGAATCCGGTCTGGTCCACCACGGATTGGCGGGTTAAACGGGTTGGCTCACGGGTTCACTTAATTAAAAAAAAATTATTTTATTATTTTTTTTTCAGTCAAAACTAAATTGTAATTCTAATTAAAATCTAAATAAACTTTAATACAATCCAAATACAAACCAAAATAAAAAATACAAATTATTTATGTGTTGGATAAAAAGATAACTTAACATGACCCAAATGTAAAGCTCAACTTAATCAAAATAAATAAAAACACTTGTGTGACCCTTTTATCTGCGGGTTGGTGAGTCAACCCGGCTTACCACGGGTTGAATCCAGATGAGTTGGGTTCTAAATGAGTCGGGTCAAGAATCAATCCGTATTGAAATTTATAAAATAATTTCAATCCAACCCGGCCCGAACCCGTGGTGAGCCGTGTTGGCTCGCGGGTTCCAACCCATTTTAACAGATTATGTGTATGTCTACACAAATACACAATATTTATAATAAATCTAAAATACAATTTACATGCTTCAAAACATTCATTCATAATAAATTACATGCTTTAAAAGTATTTATTATAAACGTTTGTATTTTGTGTGAATATATATATTCCTTAGAATATATTTTGTGTCGTATGATTTGGGGTTGGAATAAAATTCTCTCACCTCAATTACATCAGAAGAAAATAACAGCTCAAAAATATTCTTTTTTCCTAATTTTGTGTAAACTTCATCGGAATATGTTATTCTAGCAGGCATAGGTTGTCATTGTAATCGTTATCACCAAATTAACCACTGAAGAAGAAAGACCATCAAATAGCAACATCACAGTTCGTCCTACTATTCATGTTTAATTCTTAATCAAGTTCAAAATGAAGTATAACTGCTACCAGTTTCCAACAATATGATGGATTTGTTGCTAAACCAAGAGTAAATGAAGTTTTAGGACTAATCAATTAAGCTTTCCCATTTAATCTCAATAACTGTTCCATGTCGTTTTCTTTTCCCCTAAATAATGTATCCCATATGTTCTTTCCATCACAAAACTAGGGCAAACAAAACATCATATAATCTACTCAGAAAAAGAAATAACGTATGATTTATTTTTTTGTGACTTTTGCTTTCAAATCGTTAAAAGTTGCAAGTTTGGTATAATCTTTGTTTTTTTATATATTTGGGCCTAATCGAATCTTAAATCTAACGTAATCATTGAAAATACTAGTAAACAAAATATTTAATTAATTAAAATGTAAAAATAAGAAGAAATAAACGTATACAAAGTACATGGTTGAATTAAAACTACACAATTTCTAAAATGAAAAAGGACATCAGGAATTAAAAGTCACTAAAATTATAAATTAGCTTAAAATTGAGCATATAACATATAAATACTAAGACACATATACAAATAAATAAATTAAAAGTTGGTAGAAACTAAAGTTATAACATGATATATTTGTGGTGGTAGGTTTAATGTCAATTAGGTTATTAAGGCCAATGTTTTGTTATCTTCTTAACATTATAATAAAGGTGATAAGGAATCCAAAAAACAAAAAATAAAATAAATATAATTAAATGTGACAATGAGTTTAAATAAAGACATAAAAGAGTAGATAATAATTTGAAAGGCTCTTAAATACTGAGTGATTAGAAACTAAAGAGTGGAGAGAGCATCTTAAATCATAAAATTTAATACTGGTCTTAAGCATATTTTCATGAGTCTTTTTCATAACTCCTTTGAAGTTCATCTATCTTGTCTTTTTCCTTTTCATTTTTTCACCCCTTTTATCACATTCTTTTCCATTATTTTTGAAAGTTCTTGTTGAAATAGTTTTTCCAACGTGAACAACTTTTCATTTACACCAATAATACATAGTTGTATGAAAATTTCTTAAACTCAAGAACCGAACTAGAAATCTAACACTAATTAAGATGATTTTATATGCTATAACTACGATTAACAGAAGTTTCATTAACACCCAATTTGTTAATTAGCACATGTTTGAAGCAAAACTTGTTCTAATGCGACAAATTCAAATCAATTAAGTATAACTTACATCAACTAATTAAAATTAATCACGGGCGGGCACACATATTTGACAACACATTTGCATGGGACAATAATTATAACAAGTTGATTTGTGTTGAGAGATATATAGTATGAACCCGTGATTTCAATTGTACTTGTGATATACAGAACCAACTCTCGTGAACAACGATTGACCGAGTGACGCAGAGTTTCCTAATATAGTGCTTTTTTCTGTATACATGACAGAGAGACAGAAAAAGCAACGTGATCAAGTTTTTGCAACAATTTGTATCATGGATCATACTTGCTCAAACCATATTTGTCTATTATTACACACATTACCTATCGTCATATTAAGGTTGCTATCGTTCGTGTTGCCCTCTTTGCAATCTACTTAGAAAAAGGCCAGACACTGAAGTTCACTTTCCAAAGTTTGGTTTTGGATTTTCGGTAATGCATTAACGGGGATCACCATTGCTTTATGCACTCCACCTATTTACTTTGCCAGCTTTCTCATTTTTGTTTTTTTTTTTATCATATTAAATAAGAATTTGCAAGGTAAAACATATTAATAAGACATACTTACATACAATTACTTCCCTGTAGTAGTTGTTCAAAAGGGTTATAGTCTAAATGTGGAGGTAGTTATTGTTGTGATCTTGCTCCTTGCTCCTTATTGTGCTTAGAGTTCCTTTCTCTTATCAAATTGCCTTTTTTTTTTTTTTTTTTTTTTTACTTTCGTCTCCTAACTATTGAAATGCTTTGCATTTGTCCACTTTATAACCTGCAGAATTTTTACATGTTTTCCAAAGTAAAGTGCATTTTCAGTTCAACTCATAATCTAGCAACCACTACACCATTTTTAAAGGATGTGTATGATTTTTTACCTTACCTTTTTCTTTTTAGAACCCTTAACTTTAAGAATATTATTTTCGCATTAATTTTAAGCTTTGCACCGAGTTTATATACCAATCGGAATATGACATAGTTACATTAGGTAGTTTATATTTTATCCATAACCATGTGTTTAATTAAGTTGTACAAAATACTTCTTCTATATCTACCTTTTTATTCATAAAAATCACCTTGTTTCGGTGAATCCAAATGACCCAAATAATTGCTATCCACATTTTCTACGAGATTGTATTTTGTTTTCCATTTAATTTTATTAAGTGGAAGTGTTAGAAATGAACTTTAGCTTGATTATGGTTTACTAATATTACTCTCACCCACCTATCGCACATTTCCCAAAATCTCTTAGCTATTTTACAAAAGAAAAATAAATGTACGACGTTCTATTCAAATTCATTGCATAACTCACATGAAGAAGTACCTAGTGATACACCCCTTTTTATTAAATTAACTTTTGTTAGGATGTTATCCAAAATCACTCTCCATCCAAAGTATTGTGCTTTGAGAGAACCTTTACACTCCAAAAAGAATTAAACATACTAGTGTTCTCCACACTTAGACTGTTTGGCAGTATGGTATATGCAGACCTTACTGAAAACACACCAATAGACCTGCATAATGAGATGTGGTTGTTTTGCATCCTTAATGTTCATGTCCATGACTTGTTTTATTGTAGAATATAACTTTGTTGTGCTTATAAAATATTGCTTTCTTTGAATGGTCTTTGTGAAATATGGTATTCTTCAAAGTAATTTGATAAATGCATGTAAAGTTTTGCATCCATAAAATTATTTAAATGAGGCAAATTAATTATTAAAGTTATGTTACTCAAAATATACCGAGCAACCTGCGGGTACCGGCGGGACTGGAGGGGGCCATGCCTCCCCACCACACACACACACAATTTTTTATTTCTTTTATAAAACATAACATTTAATGTTAATAAATAATAAAACATAAAATCAAATACAATAAAGAATAAAATATTTATTAAAATATTTTTTATTTTTCTTTTTATTATCTTTTTAGTTTTTCACAAATTGTATTTATCTCGTAGTCTCACGTGTTTCTTTTTGTTTCTAAAGAAAATATGAAAATAGACACAAAGTTATTAATTTTGCTCTCATTTCTCATTTGTTCTCTTTCATTATTGAAAAAAAAAATGTGTCTTGTCTTACTTGATATTTAAATATTAATTTAATAGTTAGTATTATATTTTTATCCAATGAGTCTTTTGTGTATTCATTTTGTATGAATATAGAAGAAAAATTAATGTACCATGTATTTTTTCATAAATAGTTTTTAACTACGACTTGATTATCAAATAATTTTTTTTTAATAATTACGTCTCAATTTTTTAATAGATTATGATAAATTATTTTTTAATAATAAATTTTAAAAAATAGGTATATTGATGAAGAGATGATTAGTTTAAAATTTCAACCCAGCATTTTATTGTTGATGCTCATAACCATCCGAATTTAAAAAATTTATCAAATATTCTTGAATAATGTCAATCTTTGACAATAAGAGAAAGTTGTTGACATTTTACTTAATTAATGTTTAATTTATCTTATTTTAACTCTTCCTATTTCTATTTCTATTTAGAAAGATCATTTTTTGCAATGAAGATTATAAAAAAATATTGCAGAAGAAATTTTTACTGACAATATGGTTGTTTATATTGAGAAAGGAATAACTACAAATTTTAGTTTTGATTCAATTATTAATAAAGTCAAGATCTTTTAATGTATTATTTTGACTCTCCAAAAAATTCTCGGCCAAAATCCACCGCTACCAGTGGGCCTAAAGGAATGCGAGACAAGCCACGTATTCTCTATAGGACGGGCCAGCCCGACTGACTCGCAATGTGTAGGCCTAATATGGGTTGGGCCTTAATGGATCGGGCTACCCGACATTGCCACCTCTAGTTTATAGGGAGAGAAAGTCGGCTCAAAGTCCAAACAAGTAAAATTCTTGTTTTAGATTTAAAAAAAAAAATATTTCAAAATATTCTTTTAATACTAATTGCTTTATGTCTCCAGGACTAAAAGTTATTTTTTAGTACTAATTATTTTAGATTTAAAAAGGAATAAAAGATTATTTTTTTCGTACTAATTGTTTTAGATTTAAAATAAATCAAAAAGTTCAAAAATATAATAAAAATGTTTTATTTTTATGTTTGTTTTAGGCATTCCAAATTTTTGAATTGACAGGACTATTATCTTGGTCATTAATTATGGTATTCAATGTGTTTCAAAAAACTAAATGATTTCTTTAGGTTAATTTGTCGTTGTTTTTAATACACCAACTTGGTTTATTACACAGGTCTTGTTGCTTGAAGTATTTGCATAGAGGTATCGGGAACTATGGTAGCAAGTGTTATGGTAACAGTGCAATAAACAATGTTAGTTGTATTGTATCCATAGAATACAGTAAAGCTTCTTGGAAATTAGAATGAAATCAACAACTGGTCAATAACTATAAAAGGACCTGCTTATCGTCCAAATTATTTTCATTTTTATGGTCTTATCAGAAACTATCATATACATGGAGAGTCATTGGGAATTGAAGTGTTGCTGGGTATGGTCTGAATCTTTGGTCAAATCTTATCTCGCTAGGGTCACTAGAAGAACAATCATTACCCCCAAAAATTTGGAATCAAATCTTAAAAGGGAATGTAGTTAAAATTAAGGATGGTTGCAAATTTCATACTTGAAGCACATAGATTACAAAATTTAAAACTTTCTTTCATTCAAAGGATCGTGTTCATCGTCAGGGGAGATATCAAGAAGAATGTCACTCGAATAACAAAATTTCTTGGTGATATTTTAAATGAATATGTTAAATTTGAGATTTTAATATAATATAAAAAAACACGTGTAAAATAAAAAATTATATCAAAGTTAAAAACTTTCTAAAATCTAAAAACTAAAATTTAAATAAAAACATAAAAATCAGCACGAGGGATGGAGAATTAAAATAAAAACAAAAACTATAATTTAACCTTATTTTTTACTGATATTCTTTAATCAATTTTTTTTTCTATCAAGGAAGAATACAACTTGTTGTTGCATGTTCACCATAGTCACGTTTTAGAAATTAGAATAGAATAATGACCTAAATAAAAGTGTGATTCAGTTGTTGCATTTTGAGGTGGCTAAACTAGAAAGAGCAGCTCTTGATTCACATTCCCACGTATTAGGAGGCAAAAACATAAAGAAGTAGCTTGGGGAAGTTGAACTACCCAAGTGGACATTCTACCAACACTTGCTTCCATTCATCATAAATGCCATTTCAAATGGGTAACAATAAGCAATACCTTCATTCACATCTCTTCCATTTTCTGATTTAAACTCTTCTCATTCGTATCTATCTATGGCGGGTTTCTTCTCCCTTCTCAGGCGTGTCTACCTCACCGCCTACAATTTTACCCTCTTCATTGGATGGTACTCTCTCTCTCTCAATTTCTCTTTTTTCGCTGTCAACCTCACTGTTTCTGCATGTCACTGCTCAAGTTTGTCGATCTGCGCAGGTTTCAGGTTCTGTTTACTGTGCTGAAGACGCTGAAGGAATCGGGCCATGAAAACTTATACCGTGCTGCCGAAAAACCTTTGCTTTTTTCTCAAACTGCAGCTGTTCTTGAGGTATTTTAGTTAAGAAAAGAAGTGATTTTTGTTAACTCTGGAGACACCCTTTTGTTGTTGGATTGGAAAATGTTCAAGTTTTCTTGTGGGAATTAACTTGAGTTTCAACTTTTGTTTCATGTGGTTTTTGGTGCGGCTTGCTAGATTCTTCATGGTTTGGTCGGTGAGTACGCCTATGCTCATTGCAATTACGTAGGGTTGGGAAAAATGGGAATTTAGTACAGACCAAGTTTGTATTAATTTCCTTATATCATTGTTATGAATTTGTCGAATCAAACAGCGACAATTGAGTATCACCATTTTTAATTATGTTAAATATTTAGTGCGCAAGCAAAGAAAACATTCATGTCAGTAATGGCAATAATAGAAAGAACTTGGACTTTGTTCACAAATCAATTAATGTTAATAATATCTGTATTCTCCTTTGTTGTTTACCGTTGACAAAGGTCTGGTGCGGTCTCCAGTGACAGCAACCTTGCCACAGATAGGTTCAAGGTTGTTCGTGGTTTGGGGCATTTTATGGAGTTTCCCCGAGGTTAAGATAAACTTGAACTTTTTTATTTTTATTTTGCTTCCTTTAATAAATCAATTCCACTTTCAGTAATATTCTTTTATTGAAAATTTACCTATATCTGTGAATGAAGACTCGGACTCATGTGCTCGTTACCTCCCTACTAATCAGCTGGTCCATCACCGAGGCAAGTTTTTCATGGTTGCTTTCATCATGTTGTTGTGTTTGTACTTGATCGTGTCTGTTTCCATTTCCATCAGTATGTTTATGTATTTTAAATTCAGCCATCATATTGAAAGATCAAACTGCATCTGGGGATAAATGTCATTGTGAGAGTTGGCTCGAATTTGGATTCCCTGTAGGGTTTTTTTGTATTGTTCCTCTATTGTGCCTTCATAATATACTGATTACCACAAATTTTGACATTTTAAAATATATTAAAAAGATATTTAAAGTACCAACATAGTGTATTTTTAATGCTCAGCAAAGGACAACATCCAAAAACCTAGTAGAGAATCTGGACTCGAGTTGGCTCTTAAGAATCGTATAGTGTGTAGGATGTAGTGGAAAGGCATTTGATCTTTTAAGTCACCAATCCAGCAGAAAAGAGAAACACTACCACCTTCAAAACAGCCTCAGTTACAACTATTGATCCACTCAGTTTTTTGAAATGATGTTCTAGTTTGATGAGTCTCGGTTATGTCTAACAGTGCAAGCATGTTATATGACTTAAACTTCCTTTAAGTTGATCTGCAATAATTGTGCGGACACAAATATAACAGTTTCTAAACATCTGATTCTTAAACATATCAAGGTAATCTGGTAGAACCCAACAAACTCCACCAAAACTGCTGACATGATAGCAGGTAGAAGGATGTCCACTACAAATAAATAAAATTTAAAGGGAAAACACTTAGAAGTGAGCACAAGAAGGTTAAGTTAAAAGAGAAAAGTGCAGATATAGGGTCAAGCCATGATGCAAAGGCCACAGTTGAGTGGAAGTAGTGATAGGTTTGGCAGAAAAGGGCCAGAGACTCAAAGATGATTGGAAAAAATGGAGAGCAGAGGCTGAGGATGGCAAAAACTGTCACAGTTGTTAATAAAATGTTGGGAAATACCAGAAATGTTGCTGGAGAAGGGTGGGTGTTTATTGGATGAAGAACATGGTGCTACTTCATAACAGAGTGTGTATAAATGATTGAGAAAATAGTGTTTGAGTTCTGATTCAAAGAAGGGGACCAAATCCCAAGTTCACCGTTCTAAAATTACAATGTTTCATATTTGAAATAGTGTTTTGCAACGTTCTCTGTTAGTTCTCACTCAAGCTATGATCTTTTGTCTGATATCACTGCTGCGGCAGCCACCACCTCAAACTGCGATGCGGTCCTTACTACCTTTTTCCTTCACTCTCCTTTCTAGAGTCCCTGGTCTCTTCATCCGTTTACTGTAGTACCTGACGTTCCTTACCCTTGCAATAATGCCTATATGGAAGAACTTCTAGTCACACTTAAGATATGCCCTTTCACACTCCTTTCTTGAATTTCTCTAAAGTTCATGAACCTTTGTATGGAAGCAGTCTTGGCCTTGGGAATGTCTTTTGATTCTGCTGTCCCCATGTTTCATCCCAAACTATGCTTGGTATGCCATCTGTCCAGTTCGCTCAATTGAGTTTCTCTCTTCAGTTTTTTATTTGATCTGCATAATCTGAGTTAGCCCAGTTGCAAAAGTTCTCGATTTTTGAATTTATCTACGCCTTTAATCCATTAAAAAAATGCACGTAGGGGTATTTCTCACAGGATTCAACAAATATGTGCAGTCACCTCCTCAAACTGTCTCTGTTACTATGTCATGGTTCCCCTTTGGCCAAAGGGAAATCAGTTCGTAAGGGGATCTAGTTTGACTATCATGAAGTTGGTTTTGCATTCAATTCCTCCCACTAATTTATGGCTTGCTGTAATTCCTCCCCTTGGTTCTAGGGGTGACCAGGGAAACAGGATCCTGCCAAACCCAAAATATCTAGTTTGGTTTAACATGTATATGGTCATGCTCAGATGTCTCTAATTTGTTTTGTCAGCATACAAACCCCTACAATTAGCAAGAAACTGCATTTTTGCTCACAACATGATAACATGCTTAGGCTTTTGAGTAAATTACACTAATTTCCCATTAGGTTTTTTGACATTGCACACCTCCCCTATGTTTCTTTAAATCTTTCAACAACCTCACACTTATAGGGTTATATGGTGTAATATTTTTAAAACAATTAGGAGGATCGTTTGACATATAAGGGGGGTCAATGTAATAATTTCTGAACACTTAAAGGGGTTAGTGTAGTGATGAAAAAAGGAGGAGCATCTGGGGTAATTCAACAAAACTCTAGGAGTTTTAGTGTAATTTATGAGGCTTTTAAGACCATTTCACCTCAAAGTTCAGACTAACTCCTTATTATGGCCATGTGATATCTCGCTAACTGACACCTATACTATATATCATTGGGGCCCAATATTTTGAAATAAATTGCGCACAAAACCCCTTCTGAACAGTAAGTTCAGTTTGCATATTAAGACATGATTTGGGTGATTGCCAATGAAGCCTTATAGACTTGGTTGGTGCCCTGACTTGCCTTACAATTCTTCTTTTGCTCATGGTAAACATACCTTGTAATCCATGGCAAAATAATTTATTGAGAAGGGAAGAGAACTATTAACAACAATCAATATTGATGATACTCTTTGCTGTGCTGTAATAATTGTAGATTATTCGCTATTTTTTCTTTGGCTTGAAAGAGGCATTTGGGTCTGCCCCTTCATGGCTTTTGTGGCTCAGGTATGAAGTTGAATTTCGAATTCTGTATTTGGTATGATAATCATTCTCATATTCCTGACTTCCTGTTATATGGACTGCACTCTTTTGTTCTGGCAGGTATAGCACCTTTTTAGTGCTATATCCAACAGGCATCAGCAGCGAAGTTGGTCTGATATACAATGCCTTGCCATTCATCAAGGTACAGATTTAGAACAGCAAATGTCCACAATGCTTTTAGAATCCCATTGGTTTGGTTCTGTTTGTTCACCAGGAATGCATATTTTCTCTTTTGCCCTTGTATTCACCAAGAGGAACTTATGAAGTTTGGTTTAGTCAAGAAGGCAAAAGCTTTATCCTCTTTTTGTGATTTTTTTTTCTCCATTGCCCTCAAGTTTCGTGTTTATTGATCTTTTGAAACCTGACCACCTGCTATATTTTGGGATTCTCAAAGATATAACGGAGAAATGGGAAAAAAGATTTGATAGTCTGTGACTCATGAATAGGATTGACTGAAACTATTTGATATGGTGTTTTTTCATTACCAAGTTAACGAGCTCAGTATTTTTCAGGCATCAGAGAAGTACTGCATAAGGATGCCAAACAAATGGAACTTCTCTTTCGATTACTTTTGTGCTGCTATTGTTGTATTGGGAATCTATGTTCCAGGCATGAGCTTAACATCTTTCTCACCATTAATTTGTGCTTTGACTAACATTCCTCTTGTTAACCTTATTAATCTTTTGCATGGCATCATAATTCTATGCAGGTAGCATACACATGTATAGTTACATGCTTGCACAGAGGAAGAAAGCTCTGATGAAATCAAAGAAAGAGTAGAGTAGCATTGTGGTGTGTTCACTTTTGTTTATTTTTGTCCAAACATAGGAAGGATATGGACATGTCTTGCTTCGGATTCACGTGTAAGATAAATCCTTAAAAGTCAAAACAATGAAGAGATGGAAATTAAATTATTTTATTCTGTCGTGCTAAATTCCTAATTTCTAAACTGGCCATGCATTCGACACTGAATATTCACGAATAAGTCAAATCAATTGGTCAAATGATTGGCTCAGAAATGACTCATCAAACCAAGTTTCCGAGACAGTTTTCTCCTTCCAGAAAATCTCTATATCGAGAAATTCTAATTGAAAATTATTAAAATAAAAAAAGTTTCGGGTAAAATATAGTTTCCAGTTAATATGCATTGTCAATTTTTGTTTTAATATAAATAATAGAAAGTTATCTTGTTTTCTTATGTTTTGGGTGTAGAGATCTAATGTCTATTTAAGCAATTTTGTCCAATCTTCATGTTTTCATTCCAGTTTGCTCAATTCAACTGTCATTCGTTCGGTTCTCTTATCAATCGATATACTTTTTAAAGAGGTTTTTCGATGTTTAAGTCAGTAATGATTTGATCGGTAATGCCAATTTATGTTGTAATAAATGTGAGAAAAAAGTTTCAACAACCACACCTTTGACTTTTATTTATAATTTTTTACATGGTTCCGTGATTAGGATTGGCCTAATCAAGGCCCAATTGCTTTTTAAACTTGATTACAAGCTTTCTTATGATAATTATCAAGCTTATTTACTCTTGTTGTTGTTCAGCATTACACCCGTGTGACGTCAATACACAAGCGTGGTTGTCGATTAGTCGATGTTACACGTTTTCATAATCTTCGAAGTGATCACCAAATCATAGTAATGTGTCAAGCATCACTTTGACGTCCGACAGCTAGTCGATTTAGCACATATCTTCATATGTCGAGCATCTTAGCTTGAACGGTCAATGGCTGATTGATGTCGCACATATCTTTATATGTTGAGCATCACAAGTTTATCGTTAAGAGAACGATTTGGGAGACACTATAGGCGATTGACTGTACACTTCAAATAAAAATCACATAAATTTTTGCTTGAACCAAACCTTCTTCTGTGTGATCATTTTCCTTCTTGCATTCATTTCTCTCTTTCTCTCATAAGTTTGTCAAATGGTTTCTCCTTTTTGTTCTAAAAGAGTTAAGAGATCAACTATAAAGAAGGGGAAAGTGGTGACCATATTTTCATTCATATTTAGAATAATTAGTCTTAACCTTTTTGGATTACAATGTTAGAATTAATTTACGAATTAATTCTATTACGTGACTCATTTTAAATATTATGATAGGTCCAAATGTGATTTAATAAAATATAAGGATCTATTGGTTATTATGGAAAGTCATAATAAAATAAAATAAATATAAAAAAAAACTTAGTCCAACTTGATGGACATTGGTTTATAAAAGGGGATTAGGATTCGTCTATGGCCATGAGGTCTTTCACACGGAGCCATCAAGAGAAAGAGCGTGAGAGGAGAAAAAAAGGCAAAGACATAAATTGGGAAGACGAAGTTAAGAACAAAGATCGAAGAACACATTCTCATTGGATCTCTCATGGATCAAGGTGGTTAGTATTCTATTATGACTTATGTAGTGAATGTGTAAGAATCATAAATATTAAGATCCTAAAGTAGTTTTCTGTAATGAATTATTATCATTATCATATGAAAAACTATAATTTATTCACATACAACTAAGACAAACAAAATTTATTGTTTTAATTGAAATTTGTCCAAGTAGGATTATCTAAGTTTCAAATAAAATCATTTGATAAAAATCAATTTAAGTCTCAGAAAGATATTAGAGGATCCAATATATTATATTCACCTTCGTCAAACCGTCTAATTAAACCAGTTTCACCAAAAGTCTAATACGTTGACATGAATTATATGGTTAAGTATCCACATCCTCTCTAAGGGTGTGTTCCTTTGGGGGATGGATGTGGGGGAGAATGTAAAGATGAATTTGTGTAGATTTGAGTGGATGGATTTTTGTGTTTTTTTTAGTGGATTTAGAGGGTAAAATGAGTGGATTTGGAAATAAGTTTTATAAAAGTTAGTGAAATATTTGATTGATGTGATAAAAAAATAAATTGTAAAAATAGATGGAATTAGAAAGTTACCAAAATACCCTTGATAGAAAAAGAGAATGATTTTGTAATTTGATGTTATAAAAATAATTATAATTAATTATTACAAATTAAAAAATATTAAAATTATATAAAATTTTAAAATAAAAAAAATAATAAATTTTTATGAATGTAAAAAAAACTATACAATTAAATTTTAAAAGAAAGTTAAACAATTAAATTTTAAACAAAATTCCTATGAAGTTTAAAAAAAATTAAAAAAAAAGTTAAAAAAAGTTAAAAAAAATTAAAAAAGTAAAAAAAGTAAAAAAAGATAAAAAAAAGTAAAAAGTAAAAGTAAAAAAAAAAAAAAAAAAAAAAAAAAAAAAAAAAAGTAAAAAAAAAAATTAAAAAAAAAAAAAAAAAAACCATCGACACCGGTGTCGTCCTTCACAAAACAAGGCACCGGTTAACTGGTGTCATCCCCCTTCTATAACAACAACACACCGGTGTCATCCCCCTCCATAACACACC
>Ga0214544_1009537_pt1 | contig 15112 bp, 10 predicted proteins | sample CNSS3metaG_FD_160074 | JGI IMG/M metagenome (GOLD analysis project Ga0214544, IMG submission 160074) | Root nodule microbial communities from cowpea collected in UCLA plant growth center, Los Angeles, California, USA - CNSS3 | ecosystem: Host-associated > Plants > Roots > Nodule | place: USA...
TATATATATATATATATATATATATCATCAAATAGAACATTTAATTTCCTATAACTAAAACTAACTATTTATTGTAGTACAACTATTTTATATTAAAACTGAATATTATTTGAAACAAAATTACTTCTAACTAAAACTCTAAATTACAAGAAAATGTGATTAAATGGTAGGAAACTTACTTATTAAAAGAGGTGTTATATCGTATGACATATATAAGATGAAATTTACTTTTCTAGGTAGTTAAAGAACACAATAATCTTTTGTTAACGAGGTAGATTTTACAAGCTGAGATTCTATCTTTATGGAGGGTTGTTCAAAACTTTATTAGTTTGTTCTGTACACAATTTCAAGAAAAAACTGTTGGAAATCTTTTTCTAATCATTAAGACATTGAATTTGTTGCATGTGTCCACATTCACGCATGCATTAACTACTTTTCATTTTCATGTAACATTAATTGTATATCTAGTCTTTAAACAAAATAGAAAACCATTTATACTTTTAGAAGTTTTAAGAAATATTCTTTTAAGACCGATTAGAAAACAAACATTCTTTATAACGTACAATAAATATTTATAATATTTGAATTATATTTTAAATAAAATAGAAAACCATTACTTTCTTCGAGATATCTTTAAGGTAGGGAAGTTTTTTAGAAATATTCGAACATTCTCTATAATGTAAATAAATATTTATAATATTTGAATTATACTTAAAAAAAAATAGAAAAATCATTTATACTTTCTTCAGTATATCTTTAAGGTAGAAAAGTTTTTAAGAAATACTTTTGTAAGACCGATTAGAACGAACATTCTCTATAATGTAAAAGTATGATGCACCGATACTTCAACCTGGATTACGTATCCGTATCCAACACTTATCGTGTCCGATACTTTCGAATACTTTATTGATACTTATCAATGAATTATAATTGGCTTCTAAATTGATAATTAAAATAGTTTCAATTATGAATTGGTTTCTAAATTGGTCATTAAAATTAGCTGCCAGATTTTGACTATCAAAATATAAATTGGTCTCTAACATATTTTTAGTTACTAAAATTGATCATTATTTAAGAGTTTTCTTTAAATAGTACTTTTATGATGAGAATAATTTATATTTGTTATGTTGACAACTTTAGTACATATAATTTTAATTTTGATTCACACAAAAACATATATTTATTATGTTTTTAAGAATTATTGTATATTTTTCAATTTTCATATATCAGGTATCTATCAGGTATTGTATCCTATTATTTTGAAAATAAACGTATCGACGTATTGGATACGTGTCATATTTGATACACGTATCATATATGTACATCATAGACGTAAAATAAATATTTATAATATTTGAATTATACTTTAAACAAAATAGAACATCATTTATACTTTCTTCAAGATATCTTTAGGGTAAAGAAGTTTTTAAGAAATATTTTTTAAGACGATTATAACGAACATTCTCTAGAACGTAAAATAAATATTTATAATATTTGAATTATACTTTAAGATCATGTATCTTTATCATCTGTCTAAACTCATCAAACATAGTGATGCCAGAAGTACTTTTATATGTCATGATCTAATGCTAAAATACAGATTGCCTTCATATATTATACTTTATTTTGTAAACACTTAATCAAAATTAATCAAAATAACCGGAGATATAATAAAGTTTTCTCTATCCGTAACACACTTGATTCATGTGATATACATGCTTCAGTGTGAGAAAAAGTATTAAAGGTACGATACTATATGAACAAGACATGATTAGATACTCTAGGGAAATTTGTATAGTTAACAATAAAGGTGTATTCTTACGCGGTTGATGACTTGAGGGAGAGAAATATTGATTTGGGTTAATTAGAAGATGATATTTATGTTATTTTTTTTATGGATTTGGGAGTGATAGTGGGGTAGATTTAAGAGTAATTTTCGTGAAAGTTTGTAAAAGATTTAACTGATGTAATTAAAAAAAATTAAATTTAATAGATAAAAATATAGAATGACCTGATTGTTCTTGGTGTTAAAAAAGTATAATTAAATGATATTTAGATAAATTGTAATTAGTTTTTCATATGTTATTTTCATAACTAAAAATATTATAAATATTTATGAATTGAAAAAATAATATTAAAATATATTTAATTTAGAAAATTTAATATTTAATTTAAAAAAAGATAAACATGGGATACAAATGTAATGTAGAATCGGATACAAGTAACATGTATCCGGATACTTAACCATTTGTAACCGAATACAAATGTGGTAAGTGGAAAGCTAGAATCAGATATAAATGTATGCATCACGAATCTTATTCGCAGACCTCGAGTCCATGCCTATGAGTGCAGCAGCGACGTGATTTTTTTTTTACATATAATAACATGAAAATAAGAATACTGTAGTAATTTGTCATATTTATCCCTCAAATCTCTTCAAAAAGAAAGAGATCGATTTATATAGTAATATCGCAATTATTCGTCTTTTCATTGCTACCTTTACCCAAAAAAGAACAATTGTTTCTCCCCTTCATCGCTTTCCATTATGCTACTACAGTATTTTTTTTTTTTCGCATGAAAACAGGCCCTAAGGAATTATAATGCCTCTGACCCACATTTCGCAAATCCTATATTAGCATTGAACACATTAAAACCCTAGAACAGAACTTTAAGCTCTATATGCACATTTTTAAGTATGAAGACTAAAAAGGTGAGGTTTATACATATAAGTAATTAAACAATAATTTTAAATGCAAAATTTCATAATTAGGAATTGGTAGATCTAGATATCAATATTAACACTACATAGAGAAAGTTTCTTGACATTAGCATGGATAATAAAATATGAAGTCAATTAATTATATGAAGTCAGTTTATTTAAAAAAATCTTTATTTAATTCCAACACTCAAAAGATTACAGACTGTGAGGTTACATGACTTTTTTTTTTTTCTGTTGGCTAAAATTGTAAGAAATCACGTCACCATGACTGCACAAACTAGTGAGATCGTATCAAGGTTCCTGCTGCAAGGAACAGGCTAAATACAGCTGCACTCCCTAGAGTTGTCTGTCCAATATGCCTTATCTTGAGGAATCCAGGAACCTGCAAGGTTTCAACATCAAATATAAGAAGCTAAACCACGGAAGCTACATCAACTCAGAAATACAAACAATTGCACTCCCAAGATAACCAGACAAACAGTTGAATTTATGTGTAGATATATATATGCCAACAGACGATAAATAGATAAATGCTTTAATTTAAATGCCTCGCGGCTGGAGCATGCATATGACTGACAGGTAGTCCAAGACTGAATATTGAATATTAGATACAAATGCAAAAAAGGACTGAGGAGCCCCTAAAATAGTTAAATGGTAAGATATTTTCTAATATCATAATTGCATACACTCAACTACACCCACAACTTGAACTTGAAAATATGCACCGATACTTCAATTTGTATCATGATTCCCGTATCCGATATTTTAAGATATTTTACCGATACTTGTCAATAAAGTATCTAATACATAAACTAATAATACTTTTATGATGATAATAATTTATAAATTTTTATGTTGAAAATTTTTAATACAGTTGATTTTAATTTGGATATACACAATAGTAATCATATATTTATCATGTTTCTAAGAATTTTTTGTACATTTTCAATTTGTACATTTTCAATATGCATGTATTACGTATCATGTCCTATTAATTTCAAAATATGCATATGTATCTGATACGTATCGTATCTGTACATCATAGAATATACTATCCGTGTCTTTTCTTCGACATTGTAAATCAATATGAGAAAAAATGACTTGTTATAAAACATTTCAAATTCTCTATAAAGATTAATTGCCCTTTTCAAATTCCCTGTCCAAACACACTATACAAATAATACTAATAGGCATAATTTTACAATCTAAGCAATTTGTTTTTTTTTATAAGGAAATCCCAATACAAGATGAATTTTATCTTTTAGGAAAGGTAATATCACCTTATCATCTCCACATTTTCCCTATGACAATGGGCCTCACAACACTTGCGAAGGATACCATGAGCAATGTGAGCATTACACAAGACCCACGCAAAGTACTGATCCTGAATATCTCATGGGAGTGTTTTTCTTAATGGATTGAAGGAAGAGGTCAGGGCTACATTTAAAGGTGCTGGGCAGATTCTTTACCAAAGATGATGAATTATGCTATGTGAAAAGATAATAAGAACTGGATATATAGATTGCATTTAGAAAGGGTCGCATTTAGAAGTTATCAGTCATCCAAAACATCAATATATAGATTGCGCTATAGGAAACTGGGAGAAATCAACCCAAACAGAAGGTTCGGGGATAGAATCTACAATAGCCAGAGCCAAAGTACTTTGGAAAGCCAATGAGGAGTTGAAGAAATACGTTGATGCAGAAATACAAAATGAACTCAACAAGAAAGGGCTTTACTGTAAAGGATGATAAAATATAGCTTGAATCATTTATGTCAAGAAATTACTGAAGGAAGATCTATAAGGAGTACAAGATATGGCTCTTACTTTGAGTTCAAAGAAAACATAGAGGGAGTTTTAGAGGACTTCATGTACATTAGAAATATGAAAAATAAACAATTGGTACTGAGTTTGTGCTTGCAACAGGTAGATTGAAGCCACGACAAGAATAACTGATCTTGTTCAAAAGCTAGGTATTCAGAATTAAGAGCTCTCGTGTAGCAATCATGTCCAGTGAGAAGGTGCGGTGGAGTTTTAGGATGAACAAGACAAGCCTGTGGCTTTTAATAATAACTGACAATTTGTTTAAGGCAAAGAAGAAAATTATCTCCATTGAGTTTTTAAGAAAATGCACGAGAAAAAGTGAGTGGGAAAGAAGAGGCTACAGACATGGAAGGTGGTGGAATGGGAGAAGCCATCGTGATTTCCTACGATCTGGACCATGCTGAGTTTAGGGAAAACAGAGAATTTTAGACAACTTTCTGTTGATTGATAAACGAGGAAAATAGTAAAATTGGTACTGAGTTTGAGCTTACAGTATATATTTATAATACAGGAAGCCTAACTACAATCTAACGCCAGTTAAAACTGTTATTGGGGATTCGAGACATTATTTACCATCAGCTAACTGAACTACAGGTAATGAACTGGTGCTAAACTAACTCCAGTAGACTAAGAAATGATATTCTCAAATGCTAAATTTCATCTTGATTACAGAGTGAAGCTTTGGGATGGGGAAGTGTTTTAGGGACCACGGTCATTATTAGAAAAGGGTGATGGAGACACAAGTGAAGAGAAAGGAATTCAGTAAATATGTCTTCCATTTTGCCCACATTCTGATTCAGTTCTTCTACTAGAAGAAAAAATCAAAGCTTAAGTTTTCTTTCTCCCCCTTTCTCCTGTTTATTCTTTGATCTTAAACAGTTAAATTCCTCATCAGAACTGTTCTCTTAATATGACACTTAGTTAAATAAGTTGCAAAGTCCCTAAATCAGCAGCTTCATATAACATTAATTTTACACTTAGTTAGGGTTTAAGATAAGTTAAAAAAAAAAAAAAATCATAAACACACTTGATGTCCCAGTGAAATAGCTTTCGGCTCCAATATGATTTCTTTCATGAAAGATAAACTAACTTTTTTTCCCTCAATTCTTCATTAAATAAAACCTTACCCGTCATCAACATTGCCTTTTGAGAGGCAAATTATAAAAGAGGCAAATTGGCTTTTCCAATTCAGTCATTAGATAAATAGAGGCATCGAATCACATACCTTATACCTAATTGCATCATAAGTCCCATAAACGGCACCTGCATGCAACGCACCAAATTTCAACATCGACAAGATTAACCGAAGAAGAGAGTGAAAGATGTGCGGTGTTTGGCTTAGTGAAAAGGAGATAACCAAACAGAGGATGAGAGGTATAATCTCACCGACTGCGCCGCCAATAGCACCGCCCACGGCGGCTCCGGTCGCCACGCGAGTGAGGACGCTGTCTCTAGCCATTCCTTGTTTATTTTTCGCTTAACTTGTTCTTCAAATTGGATTTTTCTCTTTAATCAGAATTTGGTTTTATTAACTTTAATACTCCTTTTGATCTGAGATAAAAGAACCTGAGAAAAAACTATTTTTACTTATTTTTAACTAGGGGAAACAATCCGGCGTGTGTGTCCCTCTTTTTTTTTTTTTTAAATTAATTTTTGAAAAACTGATTAGTTAAATTTAAATAAATCATTATTTAAAAAGGCAATCATTAAATATAAATAAACCGTCATAAAAATGTTATTAGAAATTAAAAATGTATAAAGAAAAAGCGATTACACAAATCAATCATTTTTATATACTGATTAAAAATATACAAGTCCAAATCATCATTATTGTATTCGTATTTTCTACCATATTATTTTATTTTAATAAAGTAAAAGTGGTACGTGTTTATATTATTTTGATTTTTAATAGGTTCAACATAGAAAAATATTGATTTGGTTCCTCTATTTTTTTTTTATCTCAATTCTTGGAAGCAATCAAGTAATAGTGCACTAATAATTAGAGATGTCAAAAAAATCTGTATTGCGGGTATCTATGGATAAACTTAAAAAAATATGGTTTAAAGAACTAAATTCACGTATTTCTACAGATGGAGGACTAAATTTGTTCAATGTTTCTAAGAGGGATTAATTTCAATATTTACTAAGAGTTGAAGGACCAAAAACATATTTAACCCAAAAATATATAATAAAAATATCAATTTGAATAAAAATATCAAATTTAATAAAAATATTCGTATAACATTTATATAAAAATTATTTTTTATTTCAATTTGGAAAGGGACAAAATCGTACAACTTTTATAAAAATTGAGACTAAATTGAGACAAAATAAAAATAGAGGGACCAAATTGAGAATGAGAGAATGACACCTAGTATAATAGTGACACATGACAGTATCACTACCACATCACACTCACTGCCACATGGCACGATGTCTGCTTGACACATGGCAAATTTTTAATTTTTAAAAAATAATTAAAAATTTTAAAAAATAAAAATAAAAAATTCCAAGAAATTTGACACGTGGCACCCCTTTAATGCTCTTACTCCACCACTAACAAAAAGGACTTGATTGCATCAAATCTATTTATAATACAATTCAAAGAATCACAAAAAGCAAAAAATTACACGTGTCATTTTCTTATAATTTCTACAGTTTCAGAATTCAAAATTTTTTTACCTCTTAAGGTAATTTGGACATGTGTCATCTTCTTATGAATTCTCAGGCCCTCTTTCTCACTTTCCACCACACTCACATTTTTCCTCTCTCTTCACTTTCCCTCTCAGGCCCTCTTACGCACTCTCCACTTCTTTGCGTCCTCAAACCCTAGCCACCTCTCTGCCTCCACCTCAGTCGCAATGTTTCGCTCTTCCTCCACAAACGCGATCCACCTCTCTACCACCTCTAACGCTCTCCTCCTCTCTTCACTTTCCCTCTCTCGAACCCTACCCTGTTTTACGCACTCTCCACTTCTTTGCCTCCTCAAACCCTAACCACCTCTCTGTCACTGCCTCAAACGCTCTCTCTCGCTATAACTCCACAAATGTTGTCCACCTCTCTTCCTTCTCAAATGCATTCGACATTTCTGCCGCGTCAAACCATCTCCACGATTCTCTCGACTCAAACCCTCTCCACTTTTGTGCCGCATGAAACCCTCTCCATTCGAATTGCACTCTCCCTCTTTCTGCCTCCTCAAACCGTAGCCACCTCTCTGGCACCGCCTGAAACACTCTCCTCAAACCCTAATTTTTTTTCTTACTCTCAGTGATTCCAACTTCGTTAACATTAATTTTTTTTGGCTTCTAACTCATTTTTTGGTTTGTTTTGTTTGTGTAGATTGTTTTTGTGCTTCTGTGCCTCCATCTCTCTGACGCTGCCTCAAACGCTCTCCATCGCACTCAAATCGCACTCTCCCCCTTTCTGCCTCCTCAAACCCTAGCCACCTCTCTGATGCCGCCTGAAACGCTCTCCTCAAACCCTAATTTTTTTTTTCTTACTCTTAGTGATTCCAACTTCGTTAACATTAATTTTTTTTGGCTTCTAACTCATTTTTTGGTTTGTTTTGTTTGTGTAGATTGTTTTTGTGCTTCTGTGCCTCCATCTCTCTAACGCCGCCTCAAACGCTCTCCATCGCACTCGAATCGCACTCTCCATCTTTCTGCCTCCTCAAACCCTAGCCACCTCTCTGATGCCGCCTGAAACGCTCTCCTCAAACCCTAATTTTTTTTTCTTACTCTTAGTGATTCCAACTTTGTTAACATTAATTTTTTTTGGCTTCTAACTCATTTTTTGGTTTGTTTTGTTTGTGTAGATTGTTTTTGTGCTTCTGTGCCTCCATCTCTCTGACACCGCCTCAAACGCTCTCCATCGCTCTTGGGTAATAACTTTGATCTCTTCACTTTTCATTTTGAAACCCTAATTTTTCATTTCTTACTCATGTTTTTGTTTGTGTAGATTGTTTATATGGTTCTGTACCACCTGAAAGCCTCTCGACGTCTTTGTTGAATCAAACCCTCTCCACTTCTTTGCCGCCTCAAACCCTACCATTTCAATACGATATGTTCTTCTAATCATACTTTGTATTTTCATCTCTTCACTTCTCATTTTGAAACCCTAATTAATTTTTTCTTAATTTTATTGATTCCAACTTCGTTTACATTTTTTTTAGAAATCTAACTCATGTTTTTGTTTGTTTTGTTTGATTCCAACTCCCTTTAATATGTTGTATTGTTTAATTCATATGTTTTGATTAAACATGTCTTCCATTGTTATTGATTTTTTGATGTCTGATGAAGAAGTTTGAGCTTTTGTTGTTGATTAGTTATGAATTTGTTGTATTGATTTTTTGTTGTTGTATTGTTGATTCAAAGATCTTCCATACTACCGTTTGAAATTTATTTTTTATGGCCTATTGCATGTTTTATTGGTTTCTATTACCTGAGAAAGTTGCTTCTTAATATTAGAGGATGTAATTTGACCTTTTATTCTTAATGTTTGCTGAAATTTGATATGATTGTACCTCAACTTTCAAGAAACCCCAACATTTCAGGTTTACTTAATTCAAACCCCAACATTTGAGGTTTATTTCATTCTTATGTTATTTTTATATTTTCTCTTACTTTCCATTCACCTTAACTTTCAAGAGACGCTAAGATTTCAGGTATAATTTTGTTTAAATGCAGAAACTGTTGCCATCTTAAGTCATAAGCAAATTTGTTGTTGATTAGTTATGAATTTGTTGTATTGATTTTTTATGTTGTTGTATTGTTGATTCAAAGATCTTCCATACTATCGTTTGAAAATTATTTTTTTGTGGCCTATTGCATGTTTTATTGGTTTCTATTACCTGAGAAAGTTGCTTCTTAATATTAGCAGGATGTAATTTGACCTTTTATTCTTAATGTTTGCTGGAATTTGATATGATTGTACCTCAACTTTCAAGAAACCCCAACATTTCAGGTTTACTTAATTCAAACCCCAACATTTGAGGTTTATTTCATTCTTATTTTATTTTTATATTTTCTCTTACTTTCCATTCACCTTAACTTTCAAGAGACACCAAGATTTGAGGTATAATTTTGTTTAAATGCAGAAACTGTTGCCATCTTAAGTCATAAGCAAATTTGTTGTTGATTAGTTATGAATATGGCATTGAGGTAAGTAGAGACCAAGGAGTAGTTGGTAATGGTAACCAACTTTTAAATGTAAGTCAAGAATATTGATATAATGGAATCCCTTTAATATGTTGTATTGATTTTTTGTTGTTGTTGTTGTTGTTGTATTGTTGATTCAAAGATCTTCCATACTATCGTTTGAAAATTATTTTTTTGTGACCTATTGCATGTTTTATTGGTTTCTATTACCTAAGAAAATTGCTTCTTACTATTAGCATGATGTAATTTGACCTTTTATTCTTAATGTTTGTTGAAATTTGATCTGATTGTACCTCAACTTTCTAGAAACCCCAACATTTCAGGTTTACTTAATTCTTATGTCTTTTGATATGCATACATCAAGTCAATTCTTTCCTTTTTCATCTACGTTACAACATTTATGTTACTGTTTGCATTACTTTACTTCTTTCCTTTTTCTTCTTTGTGTTTTAAATTTACAAATGTTCAAACTACATCTTTATTTGAAATCAAATCTTTATTTCCTATTTTTGTTGATTTGTCAACCTTTTCCAACATTTAAAGTGACTTTATTTTGTCTTTTTGTACTGCTCTCTGCCATATTTCCTTTTCTTGCACAACATTGAGCCATGTGAAAAACAACTTTTGTTTTTTTCTGTGGTCTTCGTATTTTTGTCAGTCACTTTTCCCAATTTTTACTCCATTTGGTTAACCTAAACCACAGTCTGCGTATTATTTTAGTAAATATCTTTACTCATGTCAAAATCTGCTTCTGCTTTTCCTGATTGTTTCTAAATTTGTTAAATGAAAACCAGAGCATGCGTATGGTGTTGTTTTTTATTTATGATCTTCAAATATTTTTTTTATTATGTGTTTTTGTTTTGTACAAATACATGTCTGCAGACCTTTCTTCATTCCTTACTATACTCTAATTTCCCTCATTCCTTAAATCATGTCTGTTATCCAAAAACACACTCACTCCTTACAAGAACTCAACCCTGAGAAGGAAAGTTGGAATATCGTTGCAAGAGTTGTAAGGTTATGGTTTGTTGAAGATTACACAAAAGGAAAAACTCCATTTTCCATGGAAATTGTTCTTCAAGACAAAGAGGTACCTTCCTAAAACTATAAACACCTTTTATTTTTTTACTTTTCCTAAATTTTTTATTTTTACCCATAAGTTTAAATATGATTTTATTTTTTCATTTATCAAACTGTTTTTGCAGGGTGTCCTAATCCATGCATCTGTTAGACGCACATTGATATACAAATTCCAGTCTGAAATCAAAGAGGATAAGGTTTACACCATTCAATCTTTTAGTGTTTCATGTAATGGTGGTTCTTATAGAACTACAAATCACGCCTATAAGATCAACTTCCAATTTGGAACCAAGGTCAATATGGTTGAAAGTACCTTAGTTCCGAAAACTACAACTTCATACACCCCTTTTTCAACAATCATAGCTGCTGGTTTTGACACAGATTACTTAGTTAGTAAGTATATTTTTCTTATTTTTCTTTCTTTTTTCGTATAACTTTTTGTTAATTTTTTTTCTTTCTTTTTCCTTTTTCTGTAGATGTCATTGGAATGTTTACTGGTGTTGGAACAGAGAGGGAGCTAGAGAAAGCTGGTAAGAAAACCAAAATGAATGTCATCCTTATTGAAGCTGATGGGTAAGCGGATTTCATCTATTTTTCTTCTTTAGTGTTTTTTATTTTTTTTTATGTATTTCATCTGCTTCTTTTTTTATGTGATTTTTAACATTCAATAGTTTGCGACTAGAGTGTACTTTATTTGGTCAATATGTTGATATGTTATTTGCATTTCTGGCCTCTGGAGAGGATCAACATGTTGTCATTGCTTTACATTATTGCAAAGTGAAGACCTTCCAAGGTAACTAACTTTGATTGATTATTATAGTTGTATTAATTTTTAAATTTTTTTTTGACATGTTGTCTTTTGTAGATAAAGTTTCTCTTCAAAACTGTATGAACTGTACCATGATAATTTTTAACTGTGATGGTGAAGATGCAACCAAGTTGAAAAAAATGTAAGTATATATACATAAGATATATCTTTGTTTATAGACAGATATATGTATATATTTGTAATATAACATATTTTTTTAACATAGGATGTGGGATAGTACTGAATCTCCTTCTCAACCTCTTACCCAACTTTGTACTTCTTCTAAAGTTAGCTTAGAAGATGATTTCATTAAGCTGCATCCTAGGAGTTCAATTGAAGGTCTAAAAAATTTTAAACAGGTTCAAATATTTGTCTCTATGCTGCACATAAATATTTTTATTTAATGACTGTTTATTTTTTTTTTTCATATTGTTTCATTATTTATTTGACAGGAAAGTACTTTTGTAGTAAAGGTTACTATCTGTCAACACCCAATTTCGTCCGGGTGAATAAATTTATTTTCGAAAAAAATAAAAAAAAATAAAAAAACGGTTTTTTAGTTAATGGAAAATAAGAAAAATGTGAAACAAAATTTTCTTCAAAAATATTTTCAAACAACAACTTAAAAAAAAAAAGAGAAAAAAAAAAGAAGAAAAAAAAAGGAATAAAGAGGGAAGAACCCAATTTGTTATTAATTATCGCACTCCTTCTCATGAGCCCAACAACTCAACCTGTTCCTAGAAGAGAAATTAGTGATATGATTCTAATAATTAGAAGAAATATTTCTTCAAATGGTTATAATCAATATTACTAATTGAGATTGATTTTGTGCTCTGATTTGTTAATGGTTAGAATCAATATTACTAATTGGGATTGATTTTGTGCTCTGATTTACTATGATTTGATTCTCATGATGTGTTGCTATCATGACCAATTCCTTCCTTATATTGTTCGTTACAATTAAGACTGGGATTGCATTGATATTGCAAGGTGTGAGTATAAATACGCACTCTGTCATATCGAAAAAAAGAAAAATTCTCTACACTACTCTAATTCTTTCCCATCACCACTCCCACATACACACCTCTTTTTAATCTCTCTTTAAAAAAAAACATATTGAAGGAGGCAGAAAAAAGAAAAAAAAAATTTTCTACACTCTCTTTCTCTCATTACCACCCACATAGACAGACACCTCTCATTTTTATCTCTCTAGAAAAAAACAAAAAATATTAGAAAAGGAGGTAAAGAATAAGAAAAAGAGAAAAGGTGAGGAGATATTGAACATTTTTTAAGGTAAGTAACTACTAGTTCATTTTTTTTTCTTTTGATTTATTTTTATCAATTTTTTTATTATTCTTTTTAAATCATTAATTTTTTTCCTATTTTTTTGGTGTCTGTTCGACCGCTCGCGTTGCATGGCACCTATTTTAGACTTTCGTTCTTTTTTTTTTCTAAAAAATATATATATCAATTTAAGAATAAAATATAATTTTCTTTGTTTACTCTTTTATATCTATTTGGTTGCTCACGTCACAATGACATCCACAACTACTCTAAAATAACTTTAAAAAAATATTAAAAATTTATAAATGATTAAAAAATAAAAAAATAAAAGATTAGAAAAAAAAAATTTGAAGTGTCTTTCCGGCCGCTCGCGTCGCATGACACCAATTTTAAAATAATACTAAAATTTAAATAAAAAGATTTTCAAAATTATAAAACAAATTAAATCATTTTCAAATAATTTTCCAAATAGATTTTTTAAAAAGAACTACGTAACCCTGATTCTCCATTCACATGGAGATACGTAGGAGCGAGGATTAATCCTCGTCGGGCCCAAAAAATCAAAAAAATAGTTTTGTTTTTTGTACATTCTTTTATTACTAATATTGGGAAAACTTAAATATTTTAAAAAACCACAAAAATTTTGCACATTTAATTAAAGGTACCATCTTAGGACTGACGTTGTGGGGTGCTAATACCTTCTCCACGCGTAACCGACTCCCGGATCAAAATTCTTGGTTTTCGCAGACCTTGCTTTTTTTTTTATTGTTTTCCATAGTTTCCTATAATAACTATGGTGGCGACTCCAAACTCTGTTTTTACAAATTTTATTTTTTTGGTTCGTCGTCCCGTCGCGATTTCGGTTGCGACAAATGGCGACTCCACTGGGGATGTTAGACGGTTAGACCATTTATTTGGATGTGCAAAATTGATGTGGTTTTTCTTCATATTTTTTCTTTCTCATTTTTTTTGGGTATGTGTTTTTTTATCTTTTTTTATATTTAAAATAATTGTATGTGTATATTCAATCTTCTTTCTTTTTGTATTTGGATTAATTGCCATGTGTGGGTTTGGGTATACATTGTATTCTCCCTTCATACACATATTTTATTCATTACGTGAGTGCGACCCTATACCCGGGTCTGAGTTGCTTAGAATTAGAGGGGATTGTGTATCAGTGTCACAATGGATGTACTTCCCAAGTGGTCATTGTGAGAACCCCAGCTAGAGTTGTTTGCTTCATTGGTACTCCCACTTCTTGTTGTTTACCAACTATCGTGGGAAATGCCATGAAGTGGACCATAGCTCTAGTGACCTTGATATTTAGGTATTAGGGAACTATCCTTGTGAGCACATATACTTTCCTTAGAACTTTAAGCATCAAACCCATGTTAAATAAAGGCACTAAAGGGAGACTATTGGCGTCCTTTACCCTCACCTTTCCTTGTATATAATAATAAATGCATCACAATCACACCATTATTAGCCATAAACATACATTTCATTAGCATATCATGTGAATAAGTGCCCCTGTGAGGCACAACAAACATGCATTGCATTCCATTTTGTGGTCATTCATGATACGTTATCCAAAGATTCAAATACATAGCATGCATCAACATAAACTTAAAAAAAAAAACAAAAAAATTTACACTACAATAAGTTCAAATTGTTTCTCACTTTTCTTATCACCAAATTCTTGGAATCTTTCTTATGAAAAATGGAAAAAATAATAAAACATTCTTTGGTCAAATCAGTGGATTGAATACAGAAATAAAATTTTGTTTGTTATCATGTCTTTTGAAGCATCATATAGTCTTGCATACATGAAATTGCTCAAATTTATTTCCCTATCCACCTCTCTTCCATCATAAACCTTGTTTTCATTTCCATGGAGGATCATCATAAAGGGGACACATACCTTAAAATGATTTCAAGAAACTCTTTGAACAAAAAAAAAATACAAAGGGAAGAAAAGTTCGCTAGACTAACAACTTTGAAGGACAGTCTAGGCAAAAAATAAGACAAAAAAAAGTGATAAAAGAGAACCAAACAAGGGGCATCCTGTAAGATGAAATCAATTATTTTCTTGCGAATTATTTTTTTTTTTAGAAAAAAACAATCATGTTTTGAAATGATGTGTGGCCATGTTTCTTTATCCAAAAAAAAAACAAAAGTAATTATCCTTTGCTACCCAATTTGAGCCTTCCAAAAAATTTCTTTCAAATTACCATAAACAA
>Ga0214544_1009539_pt1 | contig 15111 bp, 6 predicted proteins | sample CNSS3metaG_FD_160074 | JGI IMG/M metagenome (GOLD analysis project Ga0214544, IMG submission 160074) | Root nodule microbial communities from cowpea collected in UCLA plant growth center, Los Angeles, California, USA - CNSS3 | ecosystem: Host-associated > Plants > Roots > Nodule | place: USA...
ATATATATATATATATATAATGATTTAAGATTTGACTAATAAAAACTATTACAAAGAAGTAATAAAAATTGAGTGATTTAGATTGATTTTTCTTTTTCAAGAAAAAATTTAAAATGGTGATTGGATGATTTTTCTTTTTGTTGACTAAGTTTCCGAACCGTGTATGAAAGTTTGACATAGAAAGAAGTAATAAAACTTGAGTGATTTAGACTGATTTTTCTTTTTCAAGAAAAAATTTAAAATTGTGATTTGATGATTTTTTTTTTTTTGTTGACTAAGTTTTCGAACCCTCTATGAAAGTTTGACATTGATTTTGTATATCACCATTTTTGCACCACGACTTAACTGAATTGGGTGTTGACCAAACTGATAAGCCTGGTCCAATCATAAGAACTATATTTAAGTATATAAGATTTATGAATATTCTCGGTAAAATTTATATGACGTTTCCTACACACATCAACAATATTATTAAATTAATATCTTTCTAGACACTTTTGAGTTTCAAGAATAACTCGAACTCAAAACTATATTATTAAAAAACTGTCTCCATTTCTCATTTGAATAACTTTCTTCAATTTTAAATAACTTGGGTTAGTAGACCAACATTAAAATAATACTTTTATTGATAAACAACCTTCATGAACAATTCCCTTAACCTTTTCTCAATCGAAAGTTATTTAATAACCATTTGAAGTATTGTTAAAAGAGAAAAATATATCAAAAAATTAAAATAAATAATGTTATCTATAATCTAATTTTTAACTTAAGAAAACAATATTTTATTCTATTTTATTTTTATGTTTTCATAATAAAACTTAGAAAATTTATACCAGAAAATTTCTATAAATCTTATTTATTTATAAATTATTTTCATTTATGGAAAAACTTATTTAATTTTTCTTTTGATTTTACATTAATACTTAGTGGTGATTAAAGAAAATAATACTTAAAGAAAATTTATGGAGAAATCTATGCTATGAACTTGAATTTGATCCGAGAAAGGATACTTTAAACATCAAATATAACTACGAAAGGTATCCCTTTCAATTTTAAAATGTAGTTCTGTAAACACAATAATGTAACTTGACATTTCGATCGCATAATTTTCAGACAACTCGACAATAGCTAGCTTCAAAGATCATGGAAACTGGATAGGTGGTCATTAGCCAAAAAAATTCTTTTCCACAAACAAATATAATGGAGAGCCAATGCTCAGGATTACATATACATATGCCTTCCATGCCTACCGCCGCCAGCTATGGAAACCATCAAAGAATTATTCTCACTAAGCATAAACAACATTTTAATAAAACAAAAGACATATTTTTTACAACACCAAACTTTCCGTGTATCGTACAGCCAATTCCTAAGATTGCCCATAATATAAAAGCCTTTCATGAACTCCAGCTGTGGAAAAGCCAAACACCTAAGAATTACTTTTTTCCACTGATAACAAGGGACTGGAAAGGTTCTCTCTTTATATCCACGAATGTGGTGAACTCCTTGCTCAATGGCTGCTTCCAGGGTTCTCCGTCCATTTGCATATAGGCATTTTTCCACCGTCCACCTCTCACTTCCAATCGAATAGCTGAAGCCTAAAAGATATAAATACAATTCAACAGTCATGAAAAACCAATGGTGGTATATTGATCACGGAGAAACACAATAAGGGAGACCAAGACCATTCCATTTCAGAGAGGTGGGCTATGATCAGACTTGTTTTAAACCAAATATTTCCAAGAGCCTAGGTATACAATTCACTCAAACACAAACAATAAATTGTGGTACCTGAGCTAGATGCTTTGCAGATATCAGTTCAACCATGACAAACGATGCATGCCATCCTTGTTTTAAACCAAATATTTCCAAGAGCCCATCGGCAACATCAGCTTCAACAAAGCCTTTCTGAAATCGCATCAAAAAGTCTATTCAGTCAAACAATTAATTTGGAATAACCCCAAGTATGTAGCCCTAGATATCTTTTTTATAAGTGAAAGGAACACGAGATTGGATGCTTTCATATCATCACCTTAATGAGGTATTATCTCACGCAACATACCTTTTCCAAATATTCTGGTTTTGGTTTACCCCATGGATTTCTCCCACTTCCATAGCTATGAAGATTCAGAGCTACTATTGCCCTTACACTGAAAGGAATAACGTAACCAGGTCACGCAAAGTGGAACAAAACAAAAATTTAACAAGAGATATTGAGTTGTGACTCTTGCTAAATTACTTTGCAGTAAAATTTAACTAATTAAAATTTCCAAAATCTATATGAATGACGAAGAAATGCACACTTCAAAAACTACAAATGGTACAAGGCAAGGATTCCTTGGATATTCCAGAATCTAAGCCAAAAATGGAATTTTTATTGATGAACCTAAAATCCCTATTGTAGTGCCAATGAGGTAGCAGCCTTATATTAGGGTTAGAAGATACAAAATAAAAAAATTCCCAAGATATTGGAGATACTACAACTCTGCCCACCTCACACTTTCCCAAATGAAAAATAATTTCTCTCAACCACCTCTTTATTTAGAGGCCATACGCTTTATTTCTTATACTATCTAAGCCTGCCCAACTACCCAAACCAACTCCCTTACTAACGAACACCTAAATAATTACTAATGGGTACCAATCATCAGCCTGTCTTGAAAACATTGATTTGATTACCACTTAATAATATGCAACAGCAACAATTATACTATAGATGAAAAATGTACCTTGTAGGAATTGCAATCTGCTCCCACTCTGAGCTATTGATCTTTTTGATATGCATCCGCAAAATGTTTTTGAGTCCCCTAATGACAGAAAGGATGATTTTGATTATAGCAATGAGGAATATTCTAATTAGCTATTAAGTCAGTCATCTTCCTTTACTATAAAATAAATAACATGTCTTATTTTCAATATAAATAATCACAATACAAGTTCATCTCTCATAATAACTCGTATGAAATCCATGGAAAGAAGTTGCACATCACCATAAATCCAAAGACATTATTCTACTTATTTGTCGCAAAACAGATTAAGACACAAGACTCATGCTGGACACAGAAGAATAATCAAATTGACGATGCATGGTGGAGTGTGAAATGGCTCTTCTCAACTTAAATTATCCAATATTGTGTTTATATAAAGCATGGGCAAAAAAATTGAAAGGGAGAATTTCTCTATTTTTCAGCAGTAGCGTAAAATTATATTCAGCTTGCACTCAAAAGGTGAAATCATGTCAAGTTAAACAGATGGGATTATGCATTCCCTCATGTACAAATTTCACATGACAAGGTCATGCTTTGGAGCATCTTGTGTCTCTCTCTAGTCAATGAAAAAGTGGGGTCCGATAAAAATAATAGAGAAACAGATACAAAACATGCATATGTTCTGAGAATCCGTCAGCAGACAGAAGTATGGGTTGAAAAGATCATTTGTCCACTCATACTTCCAATTCCTTACATTAACAAAAGAATAATTATTGTTGCAATAGTAAACTTCTTTTTTTTCTAATGAAGAGTAATATGTGTTTCACATAAGGTAAAAAAAACAAGAATAAAAAATTATCGCGTGAGCATTTTGTTTTTCCTGATTTATCACATGAATAGCTGGCATATCTTACCTTAGACCTGGATCACTAACGCAAGGTGTGAAAAACCAGCCCTGTGTGCAGCTGTAACCTGAGTATATAATCTACAACCAAAAGGAAAGGGATTTATTAATGATCACAATCCATTATTGACCATAAACTATTATATCATTTTTTAGGAGTGGTAGCTGTTAGACTGTTAACACTTGTGCTAATATTTCAATCTCAAATACAGCGTGCAGCAAAGGGAAAAAAAGAGAAGAAAGAACATGGATTACCATTTAAAAACTGTAACATCTAATCAAGAAAACTAAAGCAACCAAGAAAGAAGGTAACTAATAAAACACGTTACACAACTCCATAGCTTTAATACCTTATTTGAAATTGGACCGCTTGCAAGGTAAGGTCTTTCATTTCGTAGATGATGGAAGCCATAAGCCACTTGGGCATCCATTCCTGTAGAGGATAACAAGATATTCTATGAATGCGTGGAAATACAGACTAGAGATTCAATTGAGCTATCTGAAAATATTTCCATTCTATCAACCACCCGAAAGCCAAGAAAGTTGTAGCATCTCAAGTTTCTACATCACTCATACGGAACATACACACACTCAAACAGATGAAGAAAACCAAAACACACACTAAATCTAAGGTATAAAGGAATTCTCAATTAAGTTCAGTGGGGCAATCCCAATGGCAAGGCCAAATCTTGCTTAAGCGTCTGAGGCCACTGTAGCACAAAATAGTTGTATAGGCCTAATAGCCAAACTTCAGGCATTAAAAATATGAGCAGCATGCATGATAAATCAGTAACTCCATTCTTGAAATACTCCCTAGGATACATCAATACCATGCAAGGAGCAATTTGGTTTTAACATAACACGTCATACAACTAACATATAGTATCACATGTAATGTAGCAACTTCTTTCTCAATGATTAATCTCAAGTACCATCAAAGGCACTAAAATTCTAAAATAGACATGATAGCATCTCGAGAAATTTTCATTGAAGTCACCAGTATACCACTACTGATGTACAGATTAAAGTACCTATGCTGAAGTAATTATAGTACACGCCTTCATAACTTGCAACTGTCTCTGGTAGTGCTCCCTTAATTTCAAAGCTCTGCAGAGAGCAGAAACAAAAAATTGCATATTACAACTCCCCAACAGCAACAATTGAGAAAAAAATAAAAAAAATAAAAACTGGGAAAAGTTGCATGCTGAATCAAATATTTTACAGTCTTATCCAAATTCATCATGTAAAGAATCAAGTTTAATCGGAGTGACACTCTAGAAAGACTTTGACAAAGCCAATTGTATAAAAAATGATGGGGCACATGCTGTAGAGAAGTATATTTTGATTAAAATTTATAGAATAAAAATGAACCAATGGGTCACCGTATGCACAAAACTTGATATTCATTATTTGGGTAAGAAGTTGGGATTTCAGGAAAAACTTGAAATATCACCAAATATTTTTACTAATTTTTTGATACCTATATACGAAGGACGTTCATTTGGGAAACAAAGATTACTACTGACCTAATCTGCCTCCTATATATGAAGGATGTGTGCATTTGGGAACCACATACTCTATACTCAAGAAAAACAAGCAAAACAAGCCAAACCAATTCATATACAGTACTAAAACGCATTAGTGATATGAGAAACCAGACAATAACCTGATCAAGAGTGAACTGTTCTGTAGGCTTCAAACAATGCGGTAGCTTCACAGATGTGCCTTCTGGCATTGCAAGTGAAACACGCCAACTGCAATGAAAAAAATATCATACCAATTTAATATATGTGAGTCACAAATCAAAGAGAACTGAATAAAAGTATATCTCCTTATAAAACCCAAATTCCACAGTTCTAAAAGTTCATATATAGAAGATGCACAAATAATTTTAATTGACGGTCGTCATACTATCTGAAACTAACGATGGCAAAAGCTGAAAGCCAAACTCATTTCATTCAGTAACTTCATATCCACCATCAAAATTAACTCAGTAAAGGAAAAACATATAAACTAAATGCAAAATACACAAAACCTATCCAAACGGTTAACACTCCCAGTACTAGCCCTTTGAAGAATTCTCTTAATAGCAGACCTCCATGCAAACGGAAATGACCCACCCTGAAGAATATCAGAAAGACAGATTAGTACAGTAGATCCAACATTCATTTAACCCATTGTTTCCGAGATTATGGAGGCTTACCCAATCAAAACTCCTAGAAAGGTCATTGCCTGTCCCCAGCGGTATGATACCTACAGGAGGAACTGGCTCTCGAGCCTGTGTGCGAAGTTCTGTTAGACATCCTAATACCCAACCAACTGTACCATCACCTCCAGCAACCTGCCGAATCAACCAGTTTTGAGATTGCCAAAATATTGTAATATATCGAATATTTGAATCCAGTACATACTACAATTTCCATTATGTGTAATCAATCACATTTTTAACTTAGAAATTAAAGAAATAACTACATAACCAATCACTTGTCAATCATGCCTAATCTATTAGTTTTATTTAGGAGGGAAAAATATAAGAAGTAACAAATCCTCTTCTAATTATAATAACTTCCCATTTTTTAAATCAAGAATGCACAACGGAAAGAAACTAAATACGGGAAGTTTGGAAAATAGTCTTTAGATGATATGTTGTGTAAGAATCATGACAACTTAACCAATCACACGCTATACTTTATACCATATGAATGAACTGTGATCCATGTTCCAGTTCTCGAATCAACATACCATAACCCTAATTCTTTCACGAGTTTCTTTGGCACAAGAATCACCAAGGCTCGCCAACATCTCCAGACAACTCAATCCATACCGTACGAATTCATGAGGCTTCACATCTGATAAGTCAAATACCTGCACCGTACAACCAAACAACATGTAAAGACAAACAAAGTTATAGAGAAAATAATAACGGAAGTAAAAACTCGAACCACGAAACCACGTCTACAGATTAACTTGAATCATACGCGTCAAATAAAAAAATAAAAAAATAAAAAATAAATAAAAAATAAATAAAAAAACAGTTATGTAACAGAACACTCTGATTCTCAAAACATTTGCATTGTCTATAACCAGTAGAATCCTTCAAAATGACACTTCTTCTCTCATTTCAGAAGTTTCAGCGTGTTATTAACAAGATCCGACTAATTTCACGGCTTCCTCTGTTTAGCAACAAGTGATTCGGAAAAACATAGATTCTGACGAGAGAGCGACAGCAAAATTTTAAACACGCGCAAGCAATTTACAGCAGCAGTACCTGCTCTTCACTCATGAGTTGCTGGAGTCTCTCCTTGAGAGCGGGGCCGTGGCGACCGCCGCTGTTGGGGTTGATGAAGACGACCATGGGACAGGGCGGGGCGGCGGAATCCTCGCCGTCAGCGCGGTTAATGTAGCGGGACTCACCGGCGGCGGGGTCCTGAAGACGAATGGAATCGCGCATTGCGTAGCGCAGGTACCGCGGCATGGTTAGTTGCTTCTTCAACTCTTCCTTGTCAATTCGCATCCCGGACAGACCGCAACCGCGAAGGGACTCGACAATCGACGACCGCACCGCTATCTTCTTCGTCTCACCAGTCGTCGCCGGCGATCCCATCTTCTTCTTCGCTTTCCTTTTCTCTCGGCGACCACTGGATTCCTTTCTTCTTTGAGGCAAACCCTCCGGTTCGCCTCTCTTCTGCGCTCTGCACAAATTAAAATCAAAAGAGGAATCTGTTTATATTTTTATTATGACATATCATAATTTATGAATACTGAAACAAAAAGAAAAAAGTGCATGTGTGAAGCAACTCTTGACCCTCAAGGCAGTATTTCCAGCGCGCAGGCAAAGAAGAAAGTCCAACCAGTAAATTTGAGTTGGATTGTAAGCACGCCAATTTTATAATTTACATTCGAAAAAAAAAATAATTAAATATATTTTTTGGCAATGCCGTTGTGGAAACGCTTTTTCTTGTGGGGTGCGGAAAATGGCCCCTCATTTTACCGCTATTTACAAAAAAGGAGTTATTTCTCCAACTCACACGTCCCCACCCAACCATACACATGCCTTTTCGTTCATCATTTCAAATCCATTATTCCAATTGTAACATTTATTTGTATGACATTTAACCAGTTATTTGGTGTAATGATGTAACTCTCTGGAATCATAAATAATAATACGCGTACCGGTTCTCTTCGTTTGTGGATGATAGCAATGTTTGAATTGAATCATCCATCTTTTTCTCAAATCTCCAGTGTGTGTTGACGAGCACACCATTACTCAAGAGCATTTGGCTGGGTAATTGCATGGTGCTCTTGAGAATGGTGGCCACACGGAAAACAAGAGAAAATTGACAGAGGAAACTCTTCTTCGTCGAATGACACTAGAGATGTGTCAATGTAGAGTTTAAATGCACAACTTTGGTCAAAGACGAGTCTTTCACACAGAACGACACATGCCATATCTGTACAATTTGAATCCTATTTTAGTTAAACAATAACTGTAATTTAGATTTACTAATGCTCCTAAGAGTTGGCTGCCAACTCAACTATTTCAAATGCCCAAAATTAGTTTTACATCTTTCCCTATTAAAAAAAAATAGGACAATTTTGCAGAATGCTAATTTTGTAGAAAAAATGTCAAATACACTGTAGATTAATATTTTTAGATATTAAAATTTTAAATGATAATGGTTAACAAAAATCACTTTATCGTATTTTAGAAAACCAGCTTGGTGTTATACTTATATTTGGTATAGCAAGTTCACCATTTTTTTCAATTATTTGTTGCTGAATGTAATAAAAAAAGTTAAAAATATTTGCTAATTATATTACAAATACATTATAAATTAATTACTAAAATAAAATAGTGATGCTTAATTAGCTAAATAAAATACATTATATTCACATTTGTCATTTGTTTCAACCACATGTCAACCTTAACATTAAACCAATAAACATAAGAATTATTGTGGTGTGTTCACATAACATTTCTATCTTTGTCATTCTCCTCTACCCATTCCACCTTTGTTGTTTGACTTTGCATTGTTTACCTATGTTGTTTGTCTCTCTCATTCACCTATGTTGTCCCTTTTCCAACACGATCATATTAAATCTTTATTTTAAGTGAATTTTTTGTGTTTTAATTTTACATTTTTTAAATGAAAAATATTATCTTTCTTCTTTCTATCTCTCTATCACTATCTTACTTGTAATTATTACACAAGAAACAAAAAGGTATAACACTTTAACTAAATATTTTCTATATCTCTTAAATCAACTTAATTTGCCTATAAATATGTTTTAATATTTTATTTGAATATGTTCCTAGTAAAATAAGTAAACAATCTTAGTCACTATAACAAAAAATAACTTTTCATTTGTAAAAAAAAAAAAGCTTTATGGATATAAAAGATTTAAAATTAAGGAATAATGGATAACTTATTTATTTAATGTCATAAATTATAAATAAAAAATAAAATACTTTTTAATGGATAGAAACACTATTTATTTATAACCTTAAATTTGCTTGCTTGTTATTTTAAGCAAATTTTAAGAGTAGTGTTATCCCGTATAGATCATAGCAAACATGCTTTCTAGAATTTAAGTTTTGCACTTTGGTTTTTGTTGCATGTGGGGGTTAGACTTAATGCATGTGGGGGTTAGAGTTAATGCATGTCTGATCTTACTTTAAAAAAATTGTTAGTATAGAATTATAGGAATATGTGTAGTTTATGAATCATGTTTACAAGTTCTGGTTTTTTAATTTTAAATATTTTTTGGAAAAACGTACAAATTACGATAAGGGGAATTGATTTAATCTTTTTGTTTGAAAAAAAAATGCTAATTATAAAAATGGAATTTTAATGAGATTAAATCCCATAGTAGATTGTTGTTATTGAATTTTCTGATTTATTGTGGTTGATATATAACTATAATCACGATGATTTTTAGATGAACTTATTAAATTGATATTAAGATTACACATGACAGAGTACATTGAAATATACATGTACGGTATATACAACCATTGAACTTATAGTTTGAAATTATTATTTGAATTGAATTAAATTTGAATGACGTGTATATTTACAAAAACCTTTTTTGATATGGAATAACGATGATATTAAAAATTTTGAGGGTTGGAAAACCTGAATTGGACCAAAAACAAGTGGATTTTAATTTAAGAATAGTGAAAAATAGTTTTAAAATTGAAATAAACTAAGTTTTTGCCTAAGGGTATTAAATGATTAGTTAATATATCCGATGACTCATAAATTACTCCAATGAATCTAAAAAATTTGCAGTAGATTAATTTTAGTCTAGTAAGGCATACCTCATGAGTAATTGATTAATTGTTATTTAAATTTGTTTAACAATTTCCCTAAAATGCGGAATGGCGTGTCTAAGACGAATAAATTAATTCATAAGTTTATTATAATAATTACAAAAAATAATTATTATACTTGAGTCCGTGTTGTGTCACAATTGAAAGGAAACTTCTCAACCAATACCAAATAAGTCTGACAAAGATAAATTAATATAACTAATACCTGACAACCATAAGAGAACGCATTAAATGAATAGTAAAAATAATTTTTAGGTGTTTTTTTAAGTGGTTTTTTACTTTTTTATTTTTAATATTTTAAATTCATTTAAAAAATATAAGTAAAAGGTGTCAAAAATTAATAATTAAAAAATCATTATCCAACTGAATATTAATATTTACAATGATTTAAAATTGGAAAAGAACCTCGAAGTGCAATTTCTAAATCAGAGTGAAGTCAATGTTATAATGGAGTAGAAGGGTTATTGGAGATGCTCTCACTCATCTCATCTGTCTACAGCCTGGTGTATACTATAACTATATTCCACACAACCTCCTCTTAAAGGAAGTTGCGGCTGTATTTTTTTTAACAATTATTTATCGGGGAAAGGACAAATTAATTTAATAATTTATTACATGAATTGGTTAAAAATAAAAAATTAATTATAGAAATAATTTGCAGAAACTTTTGCACTGTATTTGGAATGTTTCCAGAAAGGAAAAAGTGTTTCCAATGGGTTATTTAATTTACGGTACGTTTACAGTTGGAAAAGTTGGTAAGGAAAGGAATGCATTGATTTTCGTTCAATTACCGAAAAACAAAACAAAGAAAAAAAAAACACCAGCACACCTTCCATTCTTACATACACCTTTCATTCCTGCATACGAGAAAATGCGAAGAAGGTATCCGTTTTATAAATTTACTTGCGAACACAATGTGTATTTGCATTTTTTTTATTTTTAAGAAATTTAAGATTAATAATAAATATATAATTTTTAAAATAATTGTTAAATATAAAATAAAAATAAGATATATAAGAAGAAAATTTAAATAATGATTTAAGACAAAAGAGATTTTAAAAGAGATTTGTAAAAAAATGATTAAAAGTAAATTATTTATAAAATAATTAATTTATAAAATAATTAAAGATAAAACGGATATTATGAAATGTGGAAAAAAAAATCTCCTTTATTGTTGTAGATATAGATATAGATATAGATAACAAAAATAATCTAATCAAATAAACGAAATTCATTAAAATTAAATAAAAGACAATAAAATGTTTATTCTTTTCTTCTGACATTATAAATATTATATAAATAATAGTTAAATTAATCAATTTGAATTTTGATATTTTTAATATAACTTTACTTTTAAATATAATTTTTTACAAATTATTTTTTAAATATTTTAATATATAACTAAATTTATTCTATCGATGAATTAAATCTATTATAAATTTTCATCTCACTTTTTATTCTATTTTTCTCCGTTCAAATAATATCATTTTTCATCCTTTTTTCTTCATTTTTTTTTTAAATTTTCCATTCTGTCAAATTCACTTTCTAATCCAAATACATCCTTAAAAATAAAATCACAATATAAAGAAATATTCTTCTTTTGAGAGGATATAACAGCAAAAAGTGTTTTCTTTCGAAATAAGAAGCACACTTTACATATAAAAGAGATGTTTGACATTAAAAAAAATAATTTGTATTAACTATTACAAAATTTTAATTAAAAGAATATAATTGTGAGCTGTTTAAAATTTATAAATATATTTCATTAGATTAAAATTGAAAATATTTTGTTAACGGTACAAATCACGAATCATATTTATGGAGTATGAGTTGGTTGAATGGGACAAGTCTCTCTCGTTAACTCTTTAATTGGCCTTTCCTTTATTAAAAGCAATATTACATGTTTTCCTTTAAATTGTTTTCTAAATTAAATACCAAACAAAAAAATAAAAATAAAAAATACAGTGAGGAAATCGTGGTAATGTTCTCATTTATGGTAGCAAAAAAACTAATGCTTTTGTAAGCAAACATCTCAATAAATATATGAACGAAATCATTGCTATATAGGACCACTAGGGCACAGACAATGATAACCACATCGTGGAAGTGCCCAACAACTCAAATAGGTTAATAATAAGAAACACTACAATTTTAGCCTAAAAAAATCTCTCTTTTCAAAAGATAAAAAATGTAGGTTGGGAAAATGCTGTCAAAAGTATCATTCACGAACGGAACGTGTTCTTATGGGAAATATAAAGTAGTTTATAAATCTCATATTTGATTTTAAATTCTTTATCTTCACTCACGATTGATTAATCTTTTCTATCAAATTTTACATTTTGGTTTACCGACAATGAAAAGCTATATGAAAAATGTGTATAGACCGTGACATATAAAAATGCGTATAGAACGTGACATAAAATGATGAATCATTTTGAAAGGACTAAAATAATAATATATTTAATTAAAATTAACAATAAAATAAAATAAATAATTAGATTATTAGCTGTTTCAAAATAAATTAAAATAGATAATTTATTTTATTTTAAAAGATAATCTAATTTTTAATTTTCATAAATGTATCTGTTTAAAAAAATAAGCCTAAAAAAATCTAATTTAATATTTAGTGACAATTATTAATATATATATATATATATATATAGATAGATAGATAATCAAATCATAACTAAAATCAAGTTATAAAAAATACATGATAGTTAATTTTGTCTATATCCATAAAAGAATTATTGTACAAAAATTTATGAGATAACAAAAAAGACACAATTAATATTTTAGTATTAAGTGACACAAAGAAGAGTTATCTTTCTTTATAATGAAACAAAATATGTTAGAAATGAAAAAAAAAAACAGTGAATTTGTGTTTAATTTTTTTTAAAGATTAAAAGAAACACATGAAAGAGTAAAAGATGAATAGAAACTATAAGTAAATCAAGGCAAGATGAGAATATATATATATATATATATATATATATATATATATATATATATATATATATATATATATATATATTTGTATCTTAAATTTTATTTATTTATTTAATTTTATGATAATAAAAATAACATTAAATAATGTGTGTTAGGATTGAGTGTTCACCAATAGACCAAAAGTTATTCTATTTATTCAAGTGTCACGATTCAATTGTGACCCGACCTACTTGGCCACCACCACAGGACATTGATGTCACCTGCAACAATTTCTCCCTCATGCAATTGTTCTATTAGGAATCTCACTCTTAGATTGTGACTTGGCTCACCTGGCTTCCGTCATGAGACAATTATACAACCCTCAACAAGGTGAGCATGTCTCGTTAAGATGAACAAAAGTACAAGTAAAAGGTACTTATGACTTGAAATGCTTCCGCTTGAGAGGGAAGTGTCAATGTGAAAGGACTCACACTTAGAGAGAAATTATTGGGAATCCAAATGTAAGTCTAAGTTCTTCAGAAAATATTGTTGAAAGACCCAACAATGTGTTGGTATGTAGCTTTCCTTGTATCATACTGTCACTATAGCATGGCCAATAGAATAAGAAACGATGATTAAATCAAGGAATACAGTTATACATTTTTAATCCCAGACTTTGATGCGATACTGAAATTCGTTATTGTATGAAATTTTGATATATTTTAGTCCTCAAACTATAAAAATAAATAAATATTATCCTTTTAACCTAATTATCTTAAAAATTCTTATGTGAAAAATGTATTTCATGTTAACATTTAAGATATTTACACCATTTCAAATATATCTGCTTTAGTGTCAGTTAAAAAACTATCAATTAAAAAACATTTCATGTTAGCATTTGAAATGTTGATATCATTTGACACATCCTCGATTTGATATCAATTGAGAAAAGATTTCATGTTAATATTTACATAATTCAAAACATTCTCATTTTGATATTATCTGAACAACTGTCAGCTAAAAAACATTTCATATTGGTATTTAATTATTTGACACTAAAAGATTTAACATAATTATAATTAAATATGTACCGTATACTAAAGACTAATAAATAAATAAAAAAGCATCGTTGTATAATTAGGGGCAGGCATAGTATTGTGTATTTTTTTTTCTTTTGTTTCTTTCTTTTCTCTTTTTCCGGTTTCAGGCTTCCGTTAATGTGCTTTTGTCATCATATATTTTTGTGATTGTATAATTTGTATATTATTCGTTTTACTTTTATGATACTCTTTTATTTATTTTTGAAGAGATAATATAATTATAAAATGTTAGAAGATGATTACTCAAATAATACTAATAATAATAAAAATATGAAATAATATAATAATAATTATTAAATCAATAATAATACTAAGACAATATATAAAACAATGAATATTATTCAGAGATTAACAATTATAATAATAAATAAAAGATAAAAGGTAAGGAGTAGAAATATCCTGGGTTGAGGCACGCATAACGCTATCCTTAGAGAGAAAATGTCCCTACTGCACAGGGCTAAATTCACAATCATATGTGTTTCTTATCATATGCGTTTCTCTTCCAAGATACAACAACCCGTCAGATCGATCGAGTGCAGCGAAGGATCTCCGAACCTTATGAACACCCTTGTCTTAAAGATAATATAGAGAAGAAAAGAAGAACATTTCAGAGAAAACTCTAATGTTTGTTGTCTTTGTTGTTGTTTTTGTTGCCTATGCACCTAGGTGGTATTTATAGGTAGCAAAAGGAGACAAAGGAGTAAACCGTAATAAGAATATAGCCGTTAGCCATAAAAAACATTAACCCATAAATTAAAGGTCTATAAAATCATGAGTAACATTAAGTTTTTTTATTTTAATTATTTATTTTTTAAATTATATTAAAATATTTCTAACAATCCCCACATAATTTAAAAATAAAATAAAATAAAATATATTATCTTTTAAAACAAAATCTTGTAGTTCAGTGTAAGGAACCTTCTGGGTCTGACCCTTACACCTAGTGCTTATAAACTTCCACCCGAGAAAATGCAGAGACTTGATTGTCTTGAACTACATCTCCTGTGGCCGGGTTTTAGTAAATAACACATACAATATCGGTGTTCATTATAGGTTCTAATCAGTGGGTGCACGTTACGGCCTTGTGCATGTATCTTGTTTCATGAGTGTCACTTAGAGACTTGCCCATGTCTCACAATG
>Ga0214544_1009540_pt1 | contig 15109 bp, 7 predicted proteins | sample CNSS3metaG_FD_160074 | JGI IMG/M metagenome (GOLD analysis project Ga0214544, IMG submission 160074) | Root nodule microbial communities from cowpea collected in UCLA plant growth center, Los Angeles, California, USA - CNSS3 | ecosystem: Host-associated > Plants > Roots > Nodule | place: USA...
ATTAATTTTAAATTTATATAATACATACACACACACACATATATATATATATATATATATATATATATATATATATAAATTTATTTGTACAAAATATAAATCTCATTTATTTTATTAAAATTAAAAGATTTAATTAATAATTTGATCTATATTTATGTTTATAATTTTTGTTTTACTTTTTACTCGATTCATTTCTTATATTTTTAAATAAATTTAATTTGGTCTTATTTATTAATAATGTTACTAATAATGTTAGATTTAACAACATAGCAAAATTTGAAACATAGTTGCTATTTTTTTTGTTTTATAATATATGTTTGGAAACGATGGATTTGAGAGAATTTGAAAAGAAATAAAATAATGTTGTTTGGATTAATAAAAAAATATGAGAAATATAAGAATTTAAAATGAAAATTTATGAAAATTATTGAGTGATGTGATGAATTTGATAAATTAAAAAATGATTTAATTGATAAAACTAGAAAACTACCATTTTATTTTTTATCATAAAAGTAATTTAAAACAAAATACAAATAGTATAAATTATGTTAGGATGAAATTTGAGTTATTATTTAAAAGAAAAAATTAAAATAAATGAAATTATATTAAATTAAAATGGCATTAGTAGAAATTAAGTTGAAATAAAATATTTGTGATTATTTAAATAAATTAACTAATAAATTGAATTCATTAAATTATTTTAACTAATAATAAGAATTATTATTATTATTATTATTATATCTTTACGCAATGTGTAACGTCTCATTTAATCAATAATATAATTAAAGGAAGCGTCACACGAGATAATACAGCAGTGTAGTACTGGAGTTTTAAACTTAACTCCTTACAACCCAAGGCACACCATGATGCCCAAAAAGAAACAAGTTATACAGTTTAATGGAATAGAAATCTAAAAGACAGACAAGTACATAGGTCATAGCCCTAAAGAAAAGCCCAAGAAGAACATGAAGTCCAGCACAAGTAGACTATGCAGCAAAATCATCATCTCTCCCCTGTTGACCACGAGTACCTCTCACATATGCTCCCATCAATAAATTGATGATCATCGCAAAGGTAGAAGAATAACATACAAACAATCAAACAAGCAAAGGGTAAGCTAGAGCCAAAAAGATTTCATCATGCAATCATATATACTTCCACAGTCCAATACACACAGATAATCCAAGCATGTTATAATCTTCCAAATCAATACACTAAGACTCGACTCGACTCATCCGGATACATATAATGTAGTCAGATTCAACGGATGCTTGCACTTGTGGTGGATATCTCTGCTCACCCCCGAGCTAAGTGTTACAAGTGGTACAATGTCTCAATCCCCATGCAAGGTTAGCCCTTAATGAGTTTCAGGCCTCCTGCTACTCTCACCATAAGAGTCAGTCCGCTCTAAGTGAGACTAACTGACTCCTTAGAGTGTCAGGATGCAACCTTACATTGAATCCTTACCAAATTATATAGATGGGACACCATCATGAACTCCCACTAATATGGGTCATGGAATTACGTCCCAACCACTGAAGCACCACCATGAGGTCTCACCTAGAGGCTCGTGGAATTACGCACTGACATAGACCAATCATACTCAATCAATCAAGTATTATTTATCATGCACATAACTCTCATGTCAACCTTTATAACCAAATCCACATTCATATTCCATGTTGAATCCATTCCAACTCATCCTTCCCAATCCATGAATATAGAATTTCACCTCATACCAATACCATGCCATTTTGATACCAACCATTTCATTGAAATCACATGTCAAGATTTATCCAAGTTCATCATTCACAATCCATGAATCACATCACTCATGCAAATTCATTCATCTCATACTTTATAAATGCATACCAAGACATACATATATCACAAAATAGTATTCATCCCAAATAAATGAGTGCCAACATTTAAGTACCTGCAATTCCATACAATCAAGCACAACCCACAACCATAATTCTTACACCAAAATTCCTAAGAAAATTTATTATCACAAAACCAAAAATCATTGCAGTAATGCGTGACACATTTCTCAAGCTACAGACATCTAATCGATGATCCAATCGGTCAAATCATAAAATAGCATGTTATGAACCAAATGTAAAAATTTGAGCTCACTTCAACGGTTAATGAGTCGGGAAAGTCAATTTTACTAAAATTGCGCATATCAAAAAAATGACACAATCGCCCAGCGACCTAGGGCACTCGCCCAACGACTGCGCGACGCATCAAAATACGAGAAATAACGTCAAATATCACAGTTTTATGATATTTGAACCCTAACTCAAAAATATACCAAAAACTAATGTTTTTCCCAATCTTTTCTCATATTTCACAAAACATTAATCGTAGAAAATATAAATAACATGAAATCCTAACTCCCCTTACCTGGAAAGGGGTTAGTAGAGGACTTCGACACCCGAACTATGATGAACAGTAGCTCAAGCAATAGCTTCGAGGGCTGCAAAACAGTGAAACAAGCTTAAAATGAGTTCATTAAGACAACCCTAGTTGGAACTACGAAGAATGAATATAATGGAGCAAGAGCATGAGTTGGAAGTTGACTTACGAAGAGTAAAGAACTGGTCTGAGTTCACTTGATGAGAAAAAATGGCTGAACCCTAGCAGAGTTTCACAACTGCTCAAATAGGAAGTAAGAGAGAACTATTTTTCTAAAATGATACGAATGAGCGGGTTAGGGCAGGTCTTGGGTCATTTAGCTCCCTATGGGCCAACCCTTAGGCCCATTAGACCTTGGGGCAGCCCTTAAAGATTGGGGCTGAAATAAGATGGCTTTACACAATGGAGTGTGAACTTTATTGATCGGGATGTTTAGCATATATACTTTGTGTAAATATTGCATACTCGATGTATGGTTAAAAAATCTGATTAAGTGTAATAAGATTTCAATGATTTAAGTATATGGAAATTGAGAAATTTATTCTTTTATACTTTTCTCTAGTTTAGAGTTATTATTATAGGAGATGTTCGTTAACTTAAAAGTTTTAATAGTGAAACTTTCTAAAATCATTAACACAAAAAAGGTCTTTTATGTCCGGTGTTTTTTGCTTTTCTTGTCTGGTTTAAGTCAGACATAGTAACAGTAGTCGTAAATTTACGTCTGACTATGCATTAACAGACGTAAATTTACGTTTGGTATATAATGTTAAACGTAAATTTTTACGCATGATTTTGGCATTGTCAGCCCACCACGCGAAACGCAAAAACAACTGTAGCCCATTCGTACGCCAAATCTGCACCAACCATCGTAGGTCCTCCACGAAGTCACCACGCAACCACGATGCGGTCGTCAGAGCACCACCACCTATATAGGAGCAGATCGCGCTTCATTGCACAGATCAACCATTAGCCACAACGAGAACTTGCCGAAGTCTATCCACTTCCCGCAACACTCCATCTTGCCAAAAACGAAGATGCCAACCACACCGCAGATTCATCGCCAAACTGCCGCTGAAAAAGCACACGAGAGGCACCGCACCAGGAACAAACACCCTCTGGGACATCGCCAACCACACTCTTCCGTCGTTGCACTTTGACCAAACCCTCGTCGTTGTATATGCAGAAAATTGAGGGTTTCAACGTAAATAGAGGTGCATCAAAACGAATCAAAAGAGAAACAAGTCTCTCAATAATCAATCACGCGATGAAATAGTGGTATAGTCGCGAAACCACAAATTCGTTTTCTTGCATAGTCGCGGCGTTATGAGGAAGAAAATTAGGGATTTATGTTTTAACATTTACGTCTGACTGCATTTACGTCTGACGCGGAACAGTCAGACGTAAATTTACGTCTGATGGGACAAATCAAACGTAAATTTATGTTTGACTCTAGTGCGTCAAACGTAAATTTACGTGCGACGTATGCAATCAAACGTAAAAAATGAAATTTACGTCTGACCCTAAGGCGCTAGACGTAAGTAATTGATAACTTATTTACAAGTTTGTCATCCGTCATTTTTTATGTCTGATTTTAGTGGGTCAGACGTAAAATCGCAGACATAAAATGTCTATTTTGTGTTAGTGAATGTTTCTCAATATATTACTATTGGGAGACAATATATTATCTCTCTCTTCCTTATGACTCCGACTCCTAAAAGCACACTCCTTTAATTTACATCTTTCATTTTAAACTTAGATCCAAAAAATAAGTTTGTTCTTGAAACTATACCATTGCATATGCAAAAAGTTAACATGTCATCAAATATAAGCATATAATATCACTCGCCTCTTTAGATTTAGTATACACACATTTATCAAGTTTTTCATATCATTGTTTTGGTGTCTGTTTTAACCTATGCATGGATTTCAAAAAATTGCATACTTTGTGCTTTTGACCAAGAACTGCAAATCTTAGGTTGAGTCATGTAAATCTCTTTTTTATAGTTTATTTTTAATTTTTTTTTACATCCATTTGGTGAATAAGTAACTTATGAATGGATGCTAAATCTACCATGACTTGGATAAAGGAAATCATGGTAATATATAGGGGGCATAAATATCAAATTAATTGATGTTAGGTCTTTTAGTGAAACTTTTGGCTACTAATCTTGCTTTATATTTTTCTAAAGGTCCATCAAGATGATATTTTTTCTTAAAGATCCATTTACAAATAATGATTTTTACTTCTTTAAGCAAATTTACTTAAGTTTGAGTTTTATTTTTCTTAATAAAATCACTTTAAGTCCTAATAGCCTTAATATTTTTTTTCTTTTGTCTTTTACTTCTCTTCAAATCTTCATGCATGACTTCAATAACAATTTCTATAAGTTGTTCAAATGTCTCATTAACCTTTGAAGGGAATATATACTCAAATAACTCAACATTTTTAGTCTCTATTCTATTATAATATTATGGTCAATTGCATCACTTTTAAGAATAATAAACTTATATGCAACATTGTGTTATTCAAAACCTAAGAACACGAAATCAAAAGCTTTTGAATTTATTTTTCTTTTCTTGGGATTATGTAACATTAGCTTGACACCTTCACACCCTTAAATGTTTAAAAATAGGTTGGTAACTTTTCTACAACTCATAGAGTGATGTACCATTTTTATTATGTTGTGTGTCCTATTTTCAAAAATATGTTGTAGGAAAAACTTCTTACCAAAAAGTTATCAAGAGCATTAAAACTAATAAACATAACTTTTTATCATTTCTTTGATATTCTTTTTTTCTCTCAATTAATCCATTGTATTTAAGTGAATATAAAATTATTATTTCATGAATAATATCTTCTTTTAACATAGTAGTCATTGAACATAACATATTCTTCACCCAAATCAGACTTGATATTTTATAATTTTTTGATTTAATTGATTTTCACTTTTGTTTCATAAGTTAAAAATAAATCAAACATTTCATCCTTATATTTGATTAAGTATATTTTAATGTGTTTAGAATAATTATCTATAAAAGGTACATAATAATATGTTTACCACTTTTAAACGTGGTTTATTTGAAATTAGGAAGATCAATAAAATTTAAACTAATAAGTTTAGTGACATTCTACAAAATCACATGTTTTCTTAGTTAATTTAGATTTTACACGTATATAACTTCTCTTACTTTGGTCATGCATATTAATTGATTTAAATTGTTAAACAAATATCTAGGTAAAAGTTCATTAGCAACTTTGGAAAGTTGTATCACAAACAGACCTTGACCGCAATATGTTTTTCTCACAAATGCATTTTTTTTTTCAAAACAACCTTGTCAAACTCTAGGACACTTTAACCCTAACCTTTCTCAATAAAGCTATAGAGATTAAATTAACTTTAATTAAGGACACGTGTAACACATCACTTAAAGCTAAAGTATTTATAGATGTGAGTTTTAAAAGAACTTTTGCCTTTCCTAAAATGAAGTTGTCCAAAGATCACCAAGATATATTAGTATTTTTTTTTTCTATCCCTCACACTAGCTTAGGAGAGGTGCCCAAATTTTTTGTTGCATATATATATGGTAGTCCCAAATTCTATTATCTTTTATCTCACATTGGTTACAATGTTTGCTTGACAAATGACCACAACAATTATATTTTCTCTTTTCACTGAATTTTTCTTAAAAGACAGTTGTTTTTTTCTCTATGTTTGCGTTATGGTCTATAATGACCTAATTTTTTCACAAACAAAACAAGTTCCTTTTTTTTCTTGAAGTTGAGGCTAGATGTATTAGGATGAGATTATTTTAATTTATTTTTCTCCTTATTATTATGTTTTTTAACATATAATTTTTTAATTAGTTTCTTCTACCACGTATGCACCAGTACATAAAAGGATTTTGGCATTGATTGTTTTGGTTATTATATCTCGGTTCAATAATCGAGGCATATATTTGGACGAGGTAGAAAGGAATGAGTTTTTGGTTTAAGTTATCAACCAGCCATAAACTTCAATCTTAGGTCTCGATTCTAAAGAACCGAAGCATAAAACCATTAATAAATAAATATAAAAAAAAGTCTAAGAAAGTTGAGCAACAATGAAAATGGAGGAGGGTGCAATGTTAGACACGTTTTGAGAGATAATGAATCACACCACAATGCAAGGGTACCTAGACACCAATGACCGCAAAAAGAAAAAAAAAACTCAAACTTTACAAAAAAAGAACCCAAGAAAGACATGAACTTCAACAAAAATGTAATAAAAATCGAAACAAACACTTACTAGAGTTAGATGTTGAGTGGCGACGTGGTGGAAAAGTATTTGATGCCTAAACCTATGTATAAAATAAAATAATTAAAAAAAATAGTGACAATTTTGAAATTTTAGCAAACTTATAAGCCTTAGTTATGAAACAACCGAAATATATAACATGTATATGCCTCGGTTTTCTAACAACTGAGGCCTAAACTTCTCCGTAAAATAAAATATTTTTAAAAAAAGTGGCAATTTTGAAATTTTAGCAAACTTATAGGAATTGATTATGAAAAAATCGAAGCATATAACATGTATAGGTCTCGGTTCTGGACCAACCGAGACTTACACCTTTACGCTAAAATAAAGTAATTAAAAAAAGGAAAATTTTGAAATTTTCTCAAATTATATATAGGCTTTGATTGTTTTGGAACCGAAGCATATGGTCGAATAAGCTTCAGTTATGCCAACAACCAAAACTTATAAGTTCACAAAATTTCATAATTGCCACTGCAATTTTATATACTTCATTTTCTTTAAAATCGAAGCATATCACCGAGTTAAAAAGCCAAAAATGTATTAATGATGCTTTAGCAATATAACAAAAACATTTGATTGTGTTGCTTCAGTTGTTTCTTGTAGTCGATCCAAGTTTGAGCAAGTTTCCCTATAAGCAGTTCTAAAATGAATTCAAGAAATAATGCAACATTTTGGAGACGTGTTTTGCAGATGTCAAGAATCAATTTTGGATATGCTAAGTGAAAACAACTTTGTACATGTCTAACAAAATGATTTTGTCATCATCACATGGTTTGAATAAAGAACATGTTCGTCGTATGATATTCAGATTGTAGAAAAATATGTTGGGTTTAAATAAAGTTAAATGAATTAGTGAAGTCTTAATAGTAGTTAATGAGTTTGTTGTTATGTATAACTAATGAGTTAACTATTATAAGTGGTTAATGTACTAACCGTTGTGAGTAGTTAATATACTAGTCGTTTATAGCTGTTATGAGTATAACGAATTAAAAAATGAATCTAAAAATTATATTGTTCATTGTATGAAAAACAACAACACAAGAGTTGAATAAAATTTTTTTCACTAGTGAAATTTGTTGTCTACAAGATACCGCTAAAGACACGAACAAAATGTTTTCCGAGGTGTAGTTTAGCACTATTCATAACGACTTATATGTGATATATCGTTTTTATTTTTGTAATATTGATAAGGCAAGTAAGAATAAAAAGAAAGCAAGTAATAAGTCATTTGATATGAGAACTTTTTTTAACATGTACCCATAAAATTTTACATGTTTGATAGTTACTTGTTTTTTTTTAAAATATATGTTTTATTTTTAATTGTATTTTCAAAATAACAAATTAATGGTCAATTTATTTGGAAACTATGTATAATTTTGTTCTTTATAATTTATACCTAAAAAACCAGTTTTGTTTCCTACATAAACCAACTAACTATTTGGATTTATTGTTGAAGAATAACTAATGGTCAATTATAACAAGCATATAGTAAAGAAAATCTATTTACTAGATTATCACAAGATTAATATTAAAGCAAAAAAAAAAAAGTCTAATGGTAACTTATAAATTATACTGTATTCAACAATAAATTCATATAGTAATGGCATTTCAAAATAAAATTTCTAAAATAATTGCAAATGACTAATAATATACAAAATATATTTATATATTTAAATCTAAACTAGATGAACTTAATGACAGGATGACTCATCCAACTAAATTGCAAAAATTTAAAATTTACAAATCACAACATCAAATTTACAAATCTAAGAGTGATACTTGAAAATAAACTAACTTCTCTTGCACGTAGTCATTTATTTCAATTAAGTAATATCAGCTAAAGTACGAATTTACTCAAAATTTAAGGACTCAGAGCAAGTATGCAAACATAATAAAATTTCATTATATGATAAGTTGAGTTGAGATGATTACTTTTCTCAATTTGATTATACCAAAATTGATAATAAAATCATACAAAAAAAATATACAAATAAAGAATGTATAGAATAAATAGAATTTTGTTTGAAAATCTGATCGAACATAAATGTTTCTTAACTCTTAACCTAATGCGAGGTGCAATCAGATTCTAAACAAGATGAATATTAAAAATAAAATTTTGGAGAAAGTAAGAGAAGAGAAACAAATTGTCACTAACACAAAAAAAAAAATTAACGTCCGATATTTTCGATCTTTGATGTCTGTCCAAACACCGACGTCAGAGTGAATGACGTCAAAATAACATCAAAAACTAGAGTAGGCGTCAATTAACGCAAGGACAGAAGAGTCTGACGTTATCCAACGTCAGATCAAAAGGGAGTAGACGTCAATTTACGTGTTGAATGGTGTGAAAAAACAACATTGTTTGACATCTGGTGGTACCCAACCAGACGTCAAATAACGTCGGAGCTTGCCTTAGCCGACGTTATTTGAGTCTGTCGACGCACCACCAGACGTTAAATAGTGTTGTTTTTTTTTTTTTGGTAAAGTTTGGTTTACAACATTCCCACACCTAAAAATCAGAAAAATTTCATAAAAGTTTCATAATATTTTCAACACATTTATGGACTTACAATTATATCTAATAACACTTAAGTATTCTAAACTAATACAAATAACACCAAACTAAAAGTTTCAACATGAAATTTTTGTCCAACAAATTTTTTGAAAAGAGTTCTAATTCTGGTGGTATTAACTCCATCTTTCCAATAGACAGAAGATCGACCTTGGTCCACAATGACTTTGTCCATGTACCTACAAGAAGATAATTAGGTATAATATTAAAAGGTATCAATTCCTTGCTTTAAATATGAAATACAATAAAAAATCTTACATGCACCATAGTTGTATGACTAAAATAAAGATTTAGAAAAGTTTGACGTTAAAAGCTTTATAAATTGTAAAATTAACCTACTAAGAATATGATGTCATAATACCTTTGGTGTGCTAAAGTATGACATGATCAATGCTTTAGGCCAAGCTATAGATACAATAAATATAATTTTATTTCCTAATTTTACAAATATTATTATAAAATTTCAAATAAAAAAAATAGTTTAAGATTAAAACTATAATGACAAATAAAAGAATACAAACAATTATATACATACAATGAACAAGAGATAACAAGCAAATGAAAGAAATGAAAAACTAACCTCTTGTACCAAATTGAAAGACGAACTTGGAGAGGGAGGCTAAGGTCTCCGCACACTACTGGCCAAATGGGGACGAAGAACAAATGGGACGAATCTCAAAACGCTGGAAATGGGTATGAAAACGCAAAATATTCAGTTCAAAATGCCTAAAATCAATTAACAATCAAATCACAATAAGTTTGGTGGTCAAAAACGTTCGAAACTCACATAGAGGAGGTCAAAATGGTGGTTGCCGATGGGGAACAATTGCGAAAACAATCACTATTGGAAAATGGGCTAATAATGACAGGTAAAACGAGCTTACTATGACAAGTATTCTGGTGTCATAATTTCAGGAGTTATAGAAAATGCATACTTTTTATGATACTGCAGAAACCTGTCATAGTAAGTTAGACTTACTATGATAAGTGTCCGATTAACAATCATAATAAGTCTAACTTACCACTGCACAAGTTGACGATGTTGGGACAAACAGTGAACTTACTATAACATTTTTTTGTTAAACCTATCATAATAAGTCCAACTTACTATGACAGGTAATAAAAGTACGTCATAATAAGTCCAAATTACTATGATAGGCAGTGCAAACTACGTCATAGTAAGTAAGATTTTTTTTTTATGATTTTTCTATTTTACCATTTTCCTTTCCATTCAATTCACCTGCAAATAACTTTCATGTCACCAGACCAAACAATTCTAAACCAAACCAATTCCATACATTTAAGTTGTCTAAACAAACTCAAAAATTGAAATTGTATATAATAAACCTACAACCTTGACAACTTTTACAAATACTCTAAAAAAGAGTGTAAGTATTATAAAACTAAGCTTTCTACAAGTTATCAACAACACTCAAAAAAAGAAAGCCCACTTGGTTCTAATTTCTTCCACCTCTCTCCCTTCCAATGAGGATAAATCATTAAATATCTACAAAAAGCATAATGAAGTTAAACAATATTGTAATTAACAATTACATAAGTATTTAGTCAGTTTTTTGTTACCTTATTCCATGGGTTAGTAATGTTTGTACATATAATCGTGTGCATGCGTTTCATGACGTAATACCCACACTCATAACTCCCCAATTGACGTTGACACTGTAAATCAAATACAAAGAATTATAATATGTTTTACATTAGAACTTAAATGGTAGTCAGACATATAAATTACGTTAGGTGTAATTATTTGCATCTTCTTCCTAGATATAGATGGAACACCCCTCAACCTTGAATGAACCTACAAAAAGTAAACATTCATTAAATCATATTAATCATACTGGAAGGAAATAAAATAGAATAAAAAACTTACGCCTCTAATATATTTTTGATGGACAATGTGTTAGCTTTCTTGTACAACGAACATAATAGAACTACAAGAGAATGATTAGGAAGAATAGCTAGCAACTGCCAATGACCCCTACAAGTTGGAATAATATTAATAAAAAAAATAAGTTCTAAATTAGTTACCTATAATTCAAGAATTGTGTACTTACTTATGCAAATAAGGTGCTAAATACACCTCTTTGCCAGCTTTTCCAAATATCTCTGTTAAGTATTTTTTGCACCTCTTCTGATCTATTTCCTACACTCTGAATGATAATTGGGTCAAGAAATCCATAAATATTAGCATTCTTCTTCTCGATGCATAGGTGATACAAATACCTTCAATATCAACAAATAAAGTTAGAATGAATTATTGAATACAATATTAAACTATTTTTATGGTTAATGAAGGCTTACTTACAAATTCCAAACTTGTAGAACTGTTGCGGATAGGAGATCATTACCAATCACAATTTCACAAATATCCTTATGACATACAAAAAAGGGGTGGCACCAATCTTGCCAGTCAATTCAGGAGGCATATCTAACTGGACAGTTTTATTCCCCATTATCACTACCGCTGCACCGAGTTGTTGGAGAGGAGACAATAGTGGCTGTGAAGGTGTAACAATGTTTGCATTCTTAGAACCCTCCTACATTTAAATAAAATTAGTAGAATAATATATCCATCCAATTACAACAAATACTTACATAAATAAAGCAAATATGAAAACCAACACTTACTAAAATTGGTTTTGCCAATCAAGCTGGCCAAATGATAAAATTCCCTGGAGCACTAGAGAATGTAAAGATAATAACTGACCTGAAGTTTGAGATTACTACGAAAGAAACTTTTTCTCAAATGTCGAATTCACATTGGTAGGAGCACTTGATTTGGATGATAGCCACATATACTATTAATTCAAAAAGTAACTGATTTAGATTAAAAGTAAAGTAACCAATAATAAATTGAACAGACATGGTTCTAACAGTCTAACAAACAATGCTCAAGTTCTTTTTTGAAAAAAAAAAATGGATCTACGTTATAATTTGAAACTCATTGAAAAGTCATGAGATAAAAGAAATAAGGGAGGTTGGCTGCTATGAATGCCATTTCTCAGGAATTAGAAACAGAACAACATAATGTCAGATAAAACATATCTCACTCATTCCAAAGCAAAACCATAGCCCAACACAAATGTGCAAACTAAGTGAAGAAAAAAGGGAAAACCTATCCAAAGGAGGCTGAATCACCAACGTGGCAACCAGGAACAGTGCGTGAACGGAGGGCGAACGACGCGCGGACAACTCGCGGAAGGCGCGCGAGCAGTGCGGACGGCGCAAACGGCGTGTGAATAGTGCGAACAGCGTGCGGAGGGCGAGTGGACGGTGAGCAAATGGCATGAGAACGCTATGCGAATGATTGTTTTGAGAAAGAAACTATGGTTCTGAATTTTGGAGAAAATGGAGACGAGAAAGAGAAAGATAAAAGAGGGAAGGAAAAAATTAGGGATTTGAAGATGTGATGACAAGTTTCTCTAAATCTGTCATAATATATATTTTTAACATAATTTCAATTTTGTCACCGTGCCCATCTACTATGATAGGTCCTCTGCACTTGTCATAATAAATTTTCCCTTCTCACTTATTATGATAGATTCCTTTTTATCAGTCATAATAACTGTTACTTTTATTACAAAAATGTCACCGGTCAACTTATTATGATAGGTGGATTATACCTGTCATAATAAGTCGTCATAGATTCTCCTTTTTTTCACTAGTGAATGGTGGTGCGAGGAAACAATATAGGGTTTCTGCGTTTCGCGCAGAGATAAATAAAAATTAACATCGAGAGTGAGGGGGCTGACGTTAAGTGACGTTGGGGTATCAATGGTCTGTCGTCCTTTTTTAAATAATGTCGAAGTTTTGGGGGCAAACGTTAAATTACGTCTGATCTGGAACGAGCATACATTAAATTACGTATGATTTAGAATGAGTAGACATTAAAAAAAATATCATAATTTATAAAAATGTCATCGATCATTTTTAACATTAGTTTTTTTTTTTTTTGAGTAAACATTATACAGACGACGTTATGAGTTTTTTGTGTCAGTGCATGAAAGAAAAGAGATACCATTACATATAATCATTATATAAAGAAAAAATGTTAACATACCCCTTTGAATCTTTTTATACTTACTAAAAAGACTATTATATTTATTTTTCTACTTCATTCATTTTAATCTTAAAATAAAATATATTTTTTTTGTTAGTAAAGTAGAAAAGCCTCGTATAAAACTCGTATAAAACTAGTGGAAATACCATTATCGTACCTCAACATCTGATTTTCTTTTTAAATTAAAATAATACACTTTAAAAAAGTACATAATTTCAAAAGAATGATTTAAAATTAAACAAAAATGTGTTATATATTTGGAAACACGGAAAGAGAATTTGAACGCATTTTATTAAATATTGTTTTATCTATTAATAGATAAAATTATATAATCTATTACATATTAAGAAAATAAGATATTATCAAAATTATTACATTATCTATCTTCTTTTATTAACAAGTGTTACAACAAATAATTTTTTCGTCATTTTAAAACTCTGGTATAAAAGGATCCAGTTTCAAATCCTACAAAAGTCAATTTAATTTTATTTTTTCATTTATTTATGAAATTTCAACTATAATATTAATTATAACTAATATTATTATTTATAATATTTTTATAAGTATTATTATTTGCAATTATTAATAATAATATTATTATAAATATTATTAGTAGTAATAGTAGTATAATTATAAGAAATATTAATATTATTACAATAATACTAATACTAAGTAATATTATTATTTGTAATATTTTATAATCATAAATATTATTTATAGTAATAGTAATAAAATTATAAGCAATATTAGTATTATTACAATAATAATAAGTAATGTTATTATTTGTAATATTTTATTAGTATTATTTGTAATAATAAGTAATAAAAAACATTATCTTACTAAATACTTTTGGTACATATATTTTTAATCTTTTAAAATTTTTATAATTTATTTATATTAATATTATTATTATTAGTATTTTTAATGGTTAAATAATATAATAATAATTATTATATTATTATTCTGAAAATATTTGAAATAATTTTTTTTTATTTATAATTATTTTGTAAAATGAATTAATTACACCATATTGTGATACAAATTTTATTTAATATATCTAAAACTGTTATTAAGATCGTACCACTTAAATTTACTATTTCATTACTTTAATAATAACATCTATAATAATATAATCTAATTTTAATGATATTTATTATTTTATTTTTATGTTATTATTATTATTATTATTATTATTATTATTATAATCTGTAACACCCCAAACGGATATTATTAGATAAAACTGATTTTTCACGAAATATACTTTAAGAAAATCAAACATTACTATAAATTCCCAAGCGCGGGAAATTTCAAACTTGTCTCGCTATAATCCATTCGTACTGTCTCATCTTTATTACAAGTTCATAATGGATAAAACATCATAATGTCTATTGCAAAAGGTAGGAAAGCATAGCATAAAGAAAATCCCTCATCGGTAGCCCCGCTCTGTTGCTAAGCATCAGCATGATCACCTGAATTCATGTCTGCCCCCACGTAACAAGTCACGTGATTATCGCCAAACACAAACACACAAACAAGCAAGGGTGAGCTGAGAAAGAAAAATTATACAATTAATAAGATAATAAGAATTGACTCTCACCCAATCTAACTTAGTCAATTTGAGTTTATTGACCTTTTTATAACATTATACCCCAATCTCATAACCTATATGAGAAAGATCCATTCACAACCTTGGTCCTTAGGGATTATCATGCTCCCACGAACCTACCCGCTCGTGGTCCAACTCTA
>Ga0214544_1009546_pt1 | contig 15102 bp, 6 predicted proteins | sample CNSS3metaG_FD_160074 | JGI IMG/M metagenome (GOLD analysis project Ga0214544, IMG submission 160074) | Root nodule microbial communities from cowpea collected in UCLA plant growth center, Los Angeles, California, USA - CNSS3 | ecosystem: Host-associated > Plants > Roots > Nodule | place: USA...
TATTTCTGCTGCATATGTTGCAAAGAGAAGTGCTGCAACTTTTACCAGTTCCTTTGTTCCTATGCACATCAAAACCCCTCTTGTTCATAAAAAGAACGTTAAACTTATTTATTACGTACGGTTGAATCTCACTCGTGTCCAATGCATCTTTGATATCTTTGACTCTCACTACATTCTGATATGATGATCTTCTTATCTAGATGACACATATGAAACTCGTCAACATCTAACTTTCAAAATTGTTAAAATCTAATGAAGAAATACCATTAACTACTTAATAAGATTACACACTCACTTGAATTGTTCGGTGGTTCTTGTGACAGTATTTGACACAGTGTGAGCACAATGGTTTATTGCTACAATCAAAGCAATACATGTTGCATTCCCTTCTAATATATTCCGTGTGTTCTTCGCATTTAGTGAAGAATGTAGTAATTGACAAGAACTCTTCTAACCAGGGTGGCACAGCCGCAAATTCCTAAAAGAACAAATTAAAGATAGTTTAATAACACACAAAAAAATCAAAATTAGTAATTCACGAATGAACATTACCATTGCAATGACGACCAGAGAAAAAGAGAGATAGTTATGAGAACAACAAAGCTACTTGTGATAAGAAATAAGAGAGAATTAATCACACATAATAGTGTGATGAGTTTAGCAAACATATTTATATATATACACTTAAAGATATAAATATAGATATTAATATTAATATATATTGATATAAATATATAGATATAGATACAAATATATAAACATAGATAAATAAATAGATAATTAAGTGAAACAATTAATTAATTTTACTTTTAAAACTTTTAATTTTGAACTATTGAAGAGTGAATAAAGACTTAATCTTTTGGAAACGAGAAATTAAAATTTAAAGAGATAATTAAATATTTATATTTAGAATCTATTTATTTAGATAATATATCTTACTTGTAAGTTGAAAGAGATTCCTAATACTATATTTTATGATTTTATTTTATTTATCTTTTAATTTCAAAGATTAAGTTTAAAGTATCTATAACTATATATTTAAAATATCACTATACATCTATGTATAAACTTTATATCTATATATAAAGATATAAAGATGATTATCTTTTTTTGAATAATTATTTATTTATAATTTATTCTTTACGATATAATTATTTATTTATTTTTTAAAAACTAATAGTTATTTTTACATATTTTTTATCAAACTCTTCTAACAGTTATTTTATTTTATTTTCTTCATCTATTCCACTCTTTCTTTAATAAATATATATTTACTTTGTATTACTTATTAATATTAAAAAATCATCAATTACTAATATCATATATATTATATATATATATATATATATATATATATATATATATATATATATATATATATATATATATATATATGTACACACATGTTTACGCCGGTTTATTTAACGTAAATATCTATTTTTAATCTTGACGTTTTGAAAAATAGTTTCGGGGTCATCTTTTAGAAAAATTAATAATTTGTGGTAGTTTCATTCAATTAGGTAGCTTTTTAAAAATTTAATTTCTTGTTTTCATTTTTTTAATTTGAAAGCTAATAAAATGTCACTAAATATAACTAATTATGTCATGATTAGACTATTTAAATCACTCTAAAAAAATAACAAAAAATATTGTGTATAAGTTGCAATAAGTCTCCTCTGTTCACGTAAAGATAGCGTAATAACCTATACACTTAAATATGAATTATTAAACAAATTTATAGAAAAATATTTATTTAATGACAGATAAAAAATGTAATTTACAAATCTCCTATGCTTTCGCAAATATAAAGTATATTAACAACATAACATTTTTTAAGCACAATTTTCTTATAACATTTTCATTGTTTATTTCATTTTTATTTTACTATGATATTTATTTATCATCCTACCTAAATATATGAAAAAACTACACTCAGCCCAATCATTTTCCAAAATATTAATTCTTAAGCGTTATGGAAATTAAATAAAAGCAGGGATGTCAGGAGTAAAAGAGGGATACAATAATGGGCCAACACAAATCACAACCATTGGGCTTTAACAGACAAAGAGAGGCTTTTACTTCTGCATCTCTGCAATTTCTCATAACACTCCCTCAAATTTTCAAAATCGGCATTTTACTTTCTATACAAGTAACTTTTGGATTGCATATATTGAAAAATTTTCGAAACAAGTTTTTCATAATTTTTAGAATGAGATTTTCGAAACAGAATTTTTGAAATGAAATTTCTAGAAAGTATGAAATGGATTCGAAAAAAAAAAAATTGAAATGAAATTTCTGAAACAAGCTTTCCAAGATAGATATAATATCCTTTGAAACAAATTTTCCAGAGCCCATGAATGTGTTTGGAAACAAATTTCTGAAATACATGAAATACGTTTTCGATTTTCAGAATGATTTTTATTTTTATTTTTTTACATTTTCTCTCTTAATTTTTTCTTTCCAGCATTCTCCCTCTGTTCTTCTCTCTCATATCCCCATTATTCTTGTTTTTGTCACCCTTTTTCGTTGTCACACTTTATAAGATGTGCTATAGATGCCCTCAAGAAAAAAAAATTAAACATACAATTTAAAAATTATTTTTTTCATAAAATTTTTTAATTATAAAAATAAATAAATTACACAATATAAAAATATTTTTTAAAGACAGGATATAAATTTTGATATTCATGGAGTCACAAAAGAAAAATATGGGAATACTGAAGAAAAAAAATGTAGGCATGGAGGAAAAAGTAACCAGAGGTTAACTATTTTACTTCACACTTCAAATAAAAGCAAACATGTTAGGAAACTTACACCACCATTTTTGGTTATTAAAAAAGGCATTTTTTTTTAATAGACGTGTTTTCACACACTTTATCAAAAAGTAACATTAATTAAATTTTTTAACTACTTAAAATGATCTTTCATGAATTTTTGATCTTAACTATCTTCTATCATTACTTTCCGTTTCTGTTATATAAACGATTAAATATATTATTGGTGCTTTAATTTTTGATAGAAATTAAAAATAATTATTTCTTAAACTTTAGACCAGTTTAGGTCTTTAATTTTAAAAGTAGTATATTTAGTTTTTTTAATTAAATTTTTTTAAATTTATTTGACGTTTTAAACACATTTTATGATAGTATTTAAGTTGTTTATATTATTTAACTCATTTTCGTTTCAATATTTACTTAAAAATGTGGTTAAAACATCAAATAAACTTAACGAAATATGATTAAAAGAACTAAATTCATCCATTTATTAAAGATGGATGACTAAATTTATCTAAAATTTCAAAAATGAACTAATTCCAATTTTAACTAAAGACAAAAACATATTTAATCTTTATATAAATTGAAATTTAATATTATTGAATAAAAAAAATGAGAAAAAATAATTACTTTTAATTTTTGTATTATAGAAATTTTTTATTCAATTCTGTTTCCCTTATCTTCAAAGAAGAGATTGCAGAGATCATGCTTCCAATATGTGTGTACTGTATACATTCATTATGATATGATAGGCACGCTCTCAGCACATAGCACGCCTTCATCAAACTTCTTCATAGTCTATTTTGTAACCCATTCAATAAACAACAAAATCTTATGATTATTTGTTATACCTTTTATTGAGAATTTTTTATATATTTTCTTGAATTTATTGTTTTGAGTAATATAAAAAATGAATTTAATTTATTATTTTTTATTTGTATAGCTTTTTTATTTAAATGTTAATATTTTTTAAGTTAATGTTAATATCATTTAAGAAGTTATACGTGTTAAAATGAGTCAATGTCTACTTTGAGACCTGATTTGACATATAGCATATTTCAAATTTTAACCCATGAAATTTTTAAACAATTTAATATGTTACATCTTGCAAATAACTTTAATGTTAATTTAATGAAAGTCAAATTTACTTTATTTAAAAAATATTAAATTTTAATTAAGGAAAAAGAAATATAGATAGAAAAATCAAATTGTTAATTTAATATATATAAAATTCAAACACCATGTAAAATTTAAATTTAATGGTTTATTTAATAAGTAAATTTTAGAGAAAAATGATGAGTAAAATAAAGTTGAAGTGTTCGGAAGAGAAAACCTTATCCATAAATTATTTTAAATTATTAAGATTCACTATATTATTATTTTTATTTTTCCCGTTACCTATACTCTCCTTATTGTGTACTATGTAATTTTCATGGTGCCATGCCATTATTACAACTAGAAGGATATTTGAAGGTATATGATTACTAAGCAACATGCGTGAAACTCAAGAAAAGTTGCTAATAAAAATAAACTTTTTTTTTTCTTTTGACTTACTTTACAGACAATTTAATATGTTACATCTTGCAAATAACTTTAATGTTAATTTAATGAAAGTAAAATTTACTTTATTTAAAAAAATATTAAATTTTAATCTACACTATAACATCACGATAATGGAAATGATAGTAAAAAAAATTGTACACACGAGTATTCATAGATAAAATTAGATAAGAAATGGATATTATAAAAATATCTGTAAATAATGGTAGCAAATAATATACGTGAGACGGATACGAGTATCATAATATCTGTATTTGTAAATATCTATAATCGTTATACTATAATTTAAATTAGAAAAATGATTAAAATACTAATACATTAATTTTAAATGAGTTATTTTTTGTTAATTATTTTTAAAAAATTTTAACTTTTTTTGTAAATTGTGATACAACACTACTTAAATGGATTATGTACATTTTGTTTAAAATTTATAAATTTTATGTATTGTATTTTTATTTGAATATATAGTTAAAATATATTGTTATATATTAAATTTTTATTTTGTAAATACCTGACTCGTGGATATTAAGAAAATATGTAGGTACCTATATAATGTATGTCCACACAAATATAAATACAGATACAGAACACATATTTATACGACGAATAAATACTAAAGAATTAGTACTTATATAATAATATCCTATAGGTCGTTGACATTTCTAAATGTTACACTGATAATTGGGGTGATTAGATATTTTATTTATGTGCATTGAATATTTTGTATTTATGTTAAATAAAATTTTAATCGCTTATTTTGACAGAGAGCTTGTATTTCTCTATTTAAAAGCTTCACACTTTTAGTCTAATCATTAGTTTTTTATCTAAATTTATAAATGTTCTATTTCTTTTATTTTGTTTATTTGATTAAATCGTAAACCCAATTATTTAAAATGCAAGAAATATAAAAATATGATTAAATATTGATATCTTAGAATTAGAGAAACAAAATTATGGATTTAACCAAATAAAGGAACTAAAATTATTTTATGTGTATATATTATGACTTTCGTTGAAACTTCTCAGTAGTTAATTCTTTTGTGTTTTATTAATATACTGATTTGTTATGGAATTTAATCAATTAGAAACAAATAAAAAAATTCCAAAGAAAGATTAAAAAATTACAATAAAGATTTTTTATTTTGTTACTATTTTTTCTGTTTTTTTTGCAGACCTTGTATATTTGTTATTGTTTCTTGACAGGAAAAGCAAATTTAATAAAATAAATGAATTCTATTTATTTACAAACTAAGTCAGCCCGATTTATTGAAATTGTAAGCTGAGCATAATTACGCCTTAACAGGTGTTGAAGTAGACTCCGTTGGCAAGGTTTCCAATTTCACATTAATTTGTCAAAACCCTCTTTTAAACTAAGAGTGAAAATGATATACACTTAGGAAATTAGCATATATAACTGCAGAGACATGTTAAAGATATTAAAGTAATAGATATTATATATATAAAGTTTTGAATTTTAAAGGAATGAAATTTAATTATAAATAAAAATGTATTTTGAACCAATTTATAAATTTTTTAAATAATTTAAAGTATATGTTTTAAACTTAAATAAAGTGGATGTTACTTTTTTTGTTGTTGTATGCATGTCATGTTACACGAGCTTCCAAAAACATAACTAACATTCCATGGTCAAAATTGTAGACTAAAAAAGAGAGAGTAAACTTAATATTTAGAAAGCGCGTTCAGTTAGTGCCTACTTTCATTTTCAGTTTCTCGGTGCACAAAGCTTTCAACACATCAACTCACTAAACTGGTCCTATTTGTTTGGTGGAAAAAAAAATGCTTATCATTACATATCTTATTTATAAGGACAGTGTAATTTGTGAACATTTTTAATAAATAAGATTTTTCTAGTAGCAAGTTTGGATTTGCTAAAGTTGTAGTTCCCTAAGAAGAATTTTATTAGCTCCAAGAAAATTTAAAATTAGAAGAAAAAATTATATAATTTTTTTTCAAAATTTTAATTATTAAAAATTTGTGACAAACACATTAATTTTCAAAATCTTTTCACTATTTTTTTTATTTCTTTAATGTTAATTTAAATATTAAATAAGTTATGTTGGAAATCCTATATATTGATTAAAGAGAAGAAAATTCACGGTAAATGAAATCACTCGTCAAGAGATGTTTTAACTTTATAATTTATATTCTCATATATTATCACTGGTATCTTAAAGTTATTATTATCATTAGGATTAAATATGTTTTTGGTCTCTTAACTCTTACTCAATTTTGAAATTAGTCAATTTTAAAATTTTGGACCAATTTATTCCTTCATCTTTCAAAATATGTGGATTTAGTCTTTTTAATCAAATTTTATTAGGTTTATTTGATGTTTCATATGTATTTCAAGATTGTATTTGAGTTATTTATATTGTTTGACACATTTTTAATGTTAAGTTAAATATTATTATAAAACGTGCTTGAAATATCAAATAAACTTAACAAAAATTGATTAAAATGACTAAATTCACGTATTTTGAAAGATGAAAGACTAAATTAGTCAAAAGTTTCAAAATGGACTAATTCCAAAATTAATCGAAAGTTAATGGACAAAAATATATTTAACCCTTATCATTATTATTTTCAATAAAAATCTCAAGCATAATATTAATGTTTCGGAAACTATAAGGTTCAATGTTAGTTAACCCATCAATTGATCAATATTAAATATCAAATAAACTTAATAAAATTTGATTAAAATGATTAAATTCACGTATTTTGAAAGATGAAAGATTAAACTAGTCCAAAATTTTAAAATGGAGTAATTCCAAAATTCACTGAAAGTCAGATATCAAAAACATATTTAACCCTTATTATTATTATTCTCAATAAAAATCTCAAGCATTGTATTAATGTTTCGGAAACTATAAGGTTCAATGTTAGTTAACCCATCAATTGATCAATCTTACAAAGGCTGACATGTAAGCACCTCATGAATAAACCAGAAAAAAAAACTCACTTGCACTGACTATCACACGCTATATATACACTACAAAATATTCACTTGGTATCTGAAATAGGAAAGATCCTCAAAGACACTGTTATTCTCCTTTCTTGCAATGGAACACCACTTTTCCTTTCTGTTTCAATTTTTTCTTTTCATTTTTCTCACGTATTTCACTTCAATAAATTCTGTGAAAATTCCAAGGTTGAGTTCCATTCCTACATGGGATACAAGCTTGCACCACCCTGCAACTTTGGATGCTAAAACTTCCACAGATAAAATCAACACATTTTACTACAAACAGGTTCTTGATCACTTCAACTATAGGCCCCAAAGTTACAGAACTTTTCAACAAAGATATCTCATCAATTTCAAGTACTGGGGTGGTGCCAATTCCAGTGCTCCAATATTAGCCTTTTTCGGTGCAGAAGAAGCAATAGATCATTCCCCAGAAGGCATAGCATTTCTCACTGATAACGCTGCTTCCTTGAATGCTCTCTTGGTGTACATAGAGGTATTCAAATTTTACAGAACTCTTTTCTTTTTTCAATATTCAAAAGGAACATTGAGTTTGACACTTAGCAACCTTAACTTCCTCATCAGCACCGTTATTATGGGAAATCAATACCATTTGGATCGAGGGAAGAAGCGTTTAAGAATGCAAGCACCATTGGATATTTCAACTCAGCTCAAGCAATAGCAGATTATGCAGCAGTTCTCATACATGTTAAGAAGACATTGCATGCACCAAATTCCCCGGTGATTGTTATTGGAGGATCATATGGTGGAAGTTAGTCCCTAAAACATTCACACTCTTCTACTTATTATGTTCTCTGATATACGTAGAAAACAGAGAAATATAAAAAGAAGAATATCGTGTATTATTTATTGTATATAAATTTTTTAACAGAAGTGTATGATATAATACACAAAATTAACCTTAAAAGTAAAAAAAAAAAAATGAGTTTAAAACATGGATTAGTGATAACAGTTTATTCATATTTATGTTGCTGATATTGTTTATTATATCACATGCAGTGCTTGCTTCATGGTTTAGGCTCAAATATCCTCACATGGCAATTGGTGCTCTGGCCTCATCAGCTCCAATCCTCTACTTTGATGATATTACACCGCAAGATGGTTACTACTCTGTTGTTTCAAGGGATTTTAGAGTAATTTACCATGTTTTTCTTTATTTATTTAATTTTATCATGAAATATATCATAAAAAAGGTGACTTAATAATGAGGAGTTGGTTTCTGCAGGAAGCCAGTGAAACATGCTACCAAACTATATTGAAGTCGTGGTCTGAAATTGACAGAGTAGCTTCTCAGCCAAAGGGTCTTCCCCTTCTTAGCCAGAGATTCAACACTTGCAGGTATAAAAACTCTTGCTTAATGTTAGAAGTTCGACGTCGATTAAAAATAAAACGATATACAAGTCGATTTTGTAAGGTTGAAATTCATCGTAATAATTCAGTTCTTGCTACAGACCCTTAAAGAAGTCTTCTGAGTTGAAAGATTACCTGGAAACTATGTATGCTTCTGCTGCTCAATACAATCATCCACCAAGATATCCTGTTACAGTGATTTGTGGTGGCATTGATAAAGGTTCATTTGGAAATGATATCTTGAGTAAGATCTATGCAGGGGTGGTGGCTTTAAGGGGAAACACCACTTGCAAAGTTAATGCTCCTTCTAATGAATCTGAGACAGCTCTGGGTTGGAGATGGCAGGTAAAGATCATTGCATTTTTCTTTCTGAATAACATAGATTATAAATGTCAGGTTTTACAGAGAGAGTTTCACTAGGGAGAACAACACCAATGAGATCTGAGCCTAACCACATAAGACACTGACACCACTCTCAACCCAAAACCTTAAGGCAATGGGTTTATGGGTCTTTATTTTTATATAGTGCTCTACTTTCTCATTTCTGGTCAATGTGGAACTTAGACTCACACTTGTATTCCTAACAATAAACACAACAAAAAAATCATTTTCACTTTCGGTATGTGGGGGAACTTTCTAAAATCAAATTACCCCACTTTTAAAAATTTGCTTGGACTATACTTTTAAAAATATGTGTGGAATTTGCTTTTAAAAATTGTCCACATTTTAGTTGACTTGGTTTAAGTCATTCAAATTAGAAGTATGGGTTTTTCTTCTAGTAGAACAAAAATGATGGAGACCCTAATGGCTGTAGATAGTCATGGATAAATAGAAGATAAATTATTAATGTGATTTAGCAGAAAAAATGGGAAATGTATATTTACATATGCATTATTAGGTCACAATGAAAGAAGAAGAAAAGAAAAGAGAAAGAAGAAAACAGAGAAAAATAAGTAAAATAAGAAAATTTACTATTTAAAATGTCACAAAATATATAAAAAATGAAGAAGACAAATAGAAAAATAGCAACTTCCAATACTATCAAACCATCTAAGTATGTTATAGATTAAGTAAGTCATACACCATGATACTGTCTAAAAATATTTTAGACCATCTATAAATAACAAACAAACATTTCATTTAAGAACAAGATTTTTAACACTCATGTCCTTATTCAATTAACGATCTCTTTTATTTTATTAAAAAACGTAATTATAACCAATTTTTGTTGTAAAAGTAAAATAATAGTTTAGATTTGACCAAAATATATATGTAGACTATATCATTTAGTAAATTTGTATATTCATTAAGTTATTAAAGAGTTTTTCTTTTTCTTAAAGTTTTAGTTCTTTATGTTTAAAATAAACTTATATTTTTATAATTTTAAATTGATTATTCCACTCATCTAAAAATATGATTTATCCTTTCTATTCAATTGTCCGATAAAATATTTTAAAATATATATAATATAGAGTATTTCATAATAACAAAAACAAACAAAATAAATTGACTTGTAATCTATTAACTATACATAAGTACAATATTTAACATGTTAGGATTTAAGGCTTTAGTCCCTCAATCCGAAACTTTAAATCCTAACTTATTAACATAAATTGTTTTACTAACTATAGTTTTTCTTGAGATTGACTAAGAAATTAATGAAAAAGGTTTTATATTAAAAATGAAATGTTTTATATATATATATATATATATATATATATATATATATATATCCTAATTTATAATATGAAGTTATGGTTGCATTGATTCAGACATGTAGTGAAATGGTGATACCCGTCGGCATAGGAAAGAATTCCATGTTCCAACCACAACCTTATAGCTTCAAGAGTTTAGCCGATGAGTGCAAGAAACTTTATGGTGTCTCACCTCGTCCTCATTGGGTCACTACTTACTATGGTGGTCATGTAAGTCTTTTCTTTTTTCTCTTTTATGTAAAAATTATAACCTTTAAATAATTTAAGTGAGTTTAAGTTCTCTATTTAGTAAAATACAGAAATTTTAATCATATAAATAAAGATCATGTTGATGTTTTGTGGTGGGTGATGACAGAATATAAAGTTGATCCTTCAAAAGTTTGGGAGCAACATCATCTTCTCTAATGGACTAAGAGACCCTTACAGCATTGGCGGGTAAATAATTTATCTGAAGTAAATGATAATTACTTTGGTAAATTGATTAATAAAAATATTCTAAAACAAATTTTGTATAAATCTTGTATTAATATAAATTCAGGGTTCTGGAGAACATATCAGACACTCTTGTTGCCATCCATGCAGTTAATGGTATGATTTATAATTCTGTTTCCATTTCAGTTCTCTCCCTCAAACTAGGGTATAATATTTGAATTAACATTGAAACAAAAATGTGTAAGGTGTAAACAATTCAAATACTATCATGAAATATGTTTGAAACGTAAGATAAACTTAACAAAATTTAGTTAAAAAGACTAAATTCACGCATTTTTAAAGATGAATGACTAGATTGGTCAAAAGTTATGAAGAGAGACTAATTCCAAATTTTACTGAAACTTGAGGGATTAAAAATATATTTAACCCATAATTTTATCTCACTTTTTAAAAATAAAAAACAAATATATATTATTTTATTCCAAAAATTTTGGAGGAAGAAAAATTGAAAAGCTACTTCAACCTTTGACCAATGTTATTTTTTCAGGATCTCACTGCTTGGATATTTTGGGTGCAAATGCAAATCATGGTGATCCAAAATGGTTGGTTGAAATGAGGAAGAAAGAGATAAACATCATGAAAGGGTGGATCACCCAATATTATGTTGATCTTCAAGCACTCAAAGAGACTAAAAAAATGTAGATGCAGAGTGAAAACAAGTTATTCTCACATAACTTTCTTTTCACTTTTGAGAATGTAAGATAATAATTTTCTTTAGATGAAAATATGCTATCGAGTTTCTTTATTTTTAAGAATTTAAATTTTACATTTTAAAATTTCCTAATATTCTCGTGATAAGTATCTCATATTTTTCGGAATGAAAATTAGTGTTTAACATAATCTGTGCTTAGAGGTGAGCATACTAAGTCTTCCTAGGAAAGTTCTAGACTAAAAATATAAAAGTTTAGTCATTTTAAAAATCTAACTATGAATTGTCAAATAAAAAATTATCTGCCCAAGATATAATATAACGTGTATTTTCACCTAAAAAATAGTTTCTAGGTTATATTTACTTATAAATAATTTATATTAAATGAAAAATACTCTATAGCAACTATTTAAATATTAAAAAAAAATACTTAAATTATATATATATATATATATATATATATATATATATATTCTGTTTTTACTCATATATTTTATTTATTAATATTAATTACATTCTTTATATTAAATTTTTAAAAACTGCGAGAGTTTACACAATTTTTCATTAAAATTATTTTAACTCAAGATAAACAAAATCATGGTAGAAAAGTCGCAAATCAAATATCTTCAAAAGCCCATACAAAACAGATCAAATTCCAAATACCTTCCTCTAAATGATTCACATGAGTTATTTCTATATTGTTTTTCCCTAAATTATAAATAAATTTATCCAATAAAATTTAATGTAAGATTATCTATTATCGTTCAAAGTTATTATTATATGTTTCTATAGGAAAGATATATAGATATATAATAAATATATAAATATAGATATAAATATAAATATTTTTTTTTACTCATGGATTTAAAATGCAATTCTTTATTCAAATAACTCAATGCAAATTATTAACTTATTAGTATCATGCATTTAATTTAATCTTTTGAAAACTATAAATTTTAAAGAGGTAAGTAAATATTTTATATTTTGAATATTTATTGGTAACTTAATCTTTTTATTTGTTTTGTTTATATTTAGTTATTATAATTATCTTAAGAAAAAGATTTTTACAATATCATATAAATATAAATCACTATATATACAGAAAATATGTTGCCTTTTATCTATAATAATATATCTATAATTATCATCGTATATCATATATATATATATATATATATATATATATATATATATATATATATATATATATATAAATAAAAATATATATATATATATAAATATATATAATATATATATATATATATATATATATATATATATATATATATATATATATAAAAGTAAATAAATAAATAAATAAGATTTTCTATTTTGTATTATTATTTCTTAATTTTATAATATAATTATTCGTTAAATTTTTAAAAATTATTAATTCCTTTTATATATTTTTTATAAAATTGTTTTTTTTTCATTCAATTCTTTTATTTTATTTATTTTTAATAAATATAAATTTATTTTGTATATTAAATTAATAATTTTATAATATTATATTATTATTATCTACTAATATAATATTATTTATATTTAAAAAATGCATCCATATGTTTACCCGGTGATAATTAATTTTAATTGTTATTTGAAATTTTTGCCGTGACCATCACATAATTGTCAGAGTTACGCAGTTTTATCTATAGTTATTATCTAATTATTTAAACAAGTGTCACAACTTCAACATAAGTTGGTTGGATTGATAAATAACATTTTAAATTAAATATCAATAATACCATTATATTTAAGGAAACAAAAAGATTTTATTTATATAATTAACAAATAATTATACATTATTTAATAAGGTTTACCTTATTTTAAATAAATTACATGAAAAGGTATGTAAATACAAAAAGTTTATGAAAGAAACTTTATCAATCATTCGACGCTCCTTACTCTAAAACTTAATTAATTTCAAAAAATAAGTATAACAAATATGTCTTTTATTAAAAAAAAAACATATGTTATTTTCAAGAACTCTATTTAGTTAAACATTAAATGCATGTGATTCAAAGAAATAAGTTTTTTCATCTTTTTGAACAGCAAGTTAATTATGTCTTACTTTTGTTCTCTTATTTTTTTTAATGGAATCATTTCGTAAAATATTTTTCTTCATTAAATTAACTGAAGCATTTATCTAAGTTATTCAACAAAATAAAAATTAAATAATATATCTTACTTGTAAGTTGAAATTGAGATCTAAAATTATAATTAATGGACTTGATTTTAATTAATTTTAATTTTAAAGCTTAAGTTTGACGTATTTATTTAATGTAAGTATTTGTTTTTAATCTTGAAGTTTTGAAATATACTCTGGAGGCGTTAAGTCTCCACTAAAAAAAATAATTTGTTGTTTAGATGTTCTTCACCTTATCAATTCTTTACTTAAATTTCCCAGAAAAATCACCTATTAGTTCACAAGAAAAATGAAATGTTGAAAAATAAACTGGTCCATTTTGAAAATAAAAAATAACCTTTTGTTTATGGATGATGTAAGCCCCATTTCAGTTTTTTTTTTTTTTTTTTTTTTGGCCTTGCCATTCGTGGGCCTAAGACCAGTCCATTAAGGGGGCCCCAAGACCCCCTTCTGCTTTCTCGTTTCACTTGTCTTCGTTGAAGCTGTCTCCTTATCCCCTCTTGTTCTTCTGCTAGGAACTCTGCTAGGGCACGAAATTGTCCATCTCGGAGCTAGCAAGACTCATACTTCTCCAGGTAAGCTGAGCTAATAGGCCTTTTGGTCCCTTCTTTTCATTCCTTCACTGTTGAAAAATGTTAGTCAAGTTAGAGTTAAAGTTTTCTAACTTCGTCTTTTGCAAATCCTGATGTTTCAGCTCACTGCCTTGGCCTTGGAACTGAAGTAACCCTTAGTTTCGAGTTTGTTTTCGTTTGGTTAGCCTCTGAGCAAGGTAAGGGAAGCTAGGGTAATCGTCTCCTTAAGTGTTTTTACCTATTCTGAACGAGTCTTGTGTTTTGGTGTTTGAATCTTGTGGCTTGATGTATGAAGTTGGTTGCTGGGTGTGTGTGTTCGACCAGATGAGAGAATGCATGTACTGGCAGGTGAGAAACCTGCTAATCTCGCCCAAGCGGGTAACCCTCGCCCAGGCGAGAATAGCAGGGACTCACCCCTGAATTTCATCTCGAATGGTCGCCTAGGCGACAAGCATGATTTTTGAGCGAGGCACAGTCTCGCCTAGGCGAGACGCTGTCGCCTGAGCGAGAATTCGATGAAATTCTTGCAGAGGTCACTGTTGGACCCTCGCCTAGGCGAGAAGGGGTCGCCTGAGCGAAAACGCCTGGGCGAGGATCTTCAGCTTAGGCGAGAATTCGTGACAAGGGCTGCTGTGTTGGTTGATGATACTCCATGCTTATGTTAATTACTTTCCTTATTCATAGTATGTGATCATGCTTAATATGTGTGCTTAATTTGAACTGAAAAGTAGTCATTGTTATGTATGATTTATGTTTTGAATGTTGGAAGATATATTGTTATGCATGTGATGAGCATGAGTACAGAAACATGATATTCTTGAGTGTCTGAATGCACTGAAT
>Ga0214544_1009551_pt1 | contig 15091 bp, 16 predicted proteins | sample CNSS3metaG_FD_160074 | JGI IMG/M metagenome (GOLD analysis project Ga0214544, IMG submission 160074) | Root nodule microbial communities from cowpea collected in UCLA plant growth center, Los Angeles, California, USA - CNSS3 | ecosystem: Host-associated > Plants > Roots > Nodule | place: USA...
ACATTTATGAACCGTATTAATCATCAAAATACAAGATCTATATTTTCAGTGAAATTGTCAAAGTATCAAAGCAAAGCAAGTCACTTGGTATATTCCTTCTTATTTATTATTATGCTTATTACTATAATTAAATTCAAATACTTATACTAACAATAAACGTTTTAATGATGTAGGATTTGCCATCAAAGTTTGCCAACTTTATTCGGGAGGTCAAGGTAGAAGACGCCTTTCTTATAGGGCCTAAAACTATAGTGAATTGCAAAATACTAATATCCAACAAACAACGAAGTTCAACAAAGATTGGTCAAGGTTGGAGGCTATTTTGTTCTGAAAATGAATTAAAAGAAGGAGATATTGTTGTCTTTCAAGTAGACAATGATTTCATCGAATCAAATGTTGAAGTATTCGTGAATGGTTGTTGTTGTGATTAGATTAACGATAATTTTTTAATGTTGATGAATTATGGTCATTGAACTTTGTTATATGACAATATAGTTGTGTACTTCATCAATTATGGATATTGAACTTTGTTATATTACAATATAATTGTTTATAATAAATGGATATTGAAACTTTGTTTACAATATATAATTGATGATAATTATTATAAATAATCCCGTGCATTGCACGGATCAAAAAACTAGTATGTGACAAACTAAGACCTTAACAACGAGAAAAGCACTTTAAAAGACAAGAGTAATCTAAACAAAGTATTTAGAATTACTACTGGAAGTGTGAAACAAAATACTCAAGCTAAATTGTGATGATTAATACAAACTTTCACAAGCAATACTTCCAACAATTTAGCTCATGGTACATTGTCCCACAACACAAGAATCCAAGGGAAAAATCAAACTCAAAGAGAATTGATGGACAAAAGACTCAAACAAAGTTAGAAATTCAAGAAAAGGACTTATATTGACAAGAATAAGTACCATATGCACAATGGAGAGTAATCATAACAACATCCAAAATAGCCCAAAACTAGCTCAATTCATGCCCAAAACAGAGGGAGGCAGCAACAAAACACACTCAAGACTATTGTCCAGATCAGTAGAATTCACTCCCAAACAGCCCTCAAGAATTATGTTGTCTAGTCCTCCAACTATGCACCTTTTAGTCAACAAGATCTCCCCAAAGTAATTAGGACAACCACTCAAAACCATCAACATTAACAACACCTCAAGCTCCTATTTGGTTCACGTGAATAAAGAAAACAACGCTAAACCAGAAGGGAAAGAGAGGTTGAGTGCACCGCGAAAACAATAACCTTTCAAGTTGCCCCGTTCTCACGTTCTACACGTTGCACAAGCTTTTCTTTCGAATTAGCAAGAACAGGTTGCGAAAATCATTCCAGACTCAGTGTTCTGCACCCTGCACCAATAAGTGCACAAAAGAAAGTTGCAGCACGTAATTTCCTAACTCCACCTGTTCCACAACTAATTAATGTACCGCTTGGAATAAATAGGTGTTGCTGCCAAAAAGTCCTGCAGCAAAATTTTAACTGCACCAAATGGACTAAGCAAGCTATTGTCTAGCATAAATCACAGGACGTTGTTGCACACTCACGACTGGACTTGTTGTTTCACCAATTACATAAAAAATAGCCGCTGGAAAGATGGTTGTAGTAAGTTCCACTCAATACGCACTCCATCGGGTTCTATATAGGGGGCCTCTGCTAGAGATAGTTAATGGACTGCAAGGTTCACAATTGATTAGCTGCCTTTTGCTTAAAACACATTCAATTGTTCCAAAACGGGTCAATCTTCCCACACCACAAAGACTAAGGCACACTGCTATAATGCATGAGGCATCAATTTTGCAGCCTTTTGATTAATTCAAACTAAACACATTCTCGTTCAGCTGTTGCCTAACATATTTCCACTGCACAAATTAGTTTGCATAATTCACTAGGTGCTACTGATTGCATCATATGCAAGTCTCCACATGTCCACTGCTTCAACCTTCAACCTTCAAAACACTCTTGGATTCCTTAATTCAAGGCCAAATCTCACCACATGAAAATGTTATGTCGCTTAAGCGAGGGATGGAGGCTGTTGGATTGTCCCTGCTTGCATCGCTTGGCAATTCTTCAAACAACCTTGCTTCATAAATTCACTACACCAACCATTATGTGAAGAATCGTGCTGCACCCATTTGCCAATATTTCCACCGTTTCAACGAACTTATCGCGCACACCGCTACTTCCCATTTTCTTTGTACCAGCCTGCTTCACCAAGCTGCTTGCTACACTACCACCAAGTCAAAAACGGTGTTGCACCACACAGCCTAAAAAAAGGCAAAGGCTGTAACACCTCGGTAGGATATTACTTAAATTAATTAATTTAAACCAGGCAGAAAATAATTACATCATTTATTAAATAAACCATTTTCCAAAAACACGGGAAAATTCAACACCCTAATAATAATAATAAACCGTTAAAAGTCAAAACATTCTAAATTTCATCTTTACATTTTAAAATTAATATCCAAAGCCATAAAAACTATAATCAAAATTACATGGAATTTAAACAAAAACAGTTATAAAATCCCCTCGTACTCTGAGCCCCCTCTCCACCACTAAGCGTCTCCTAGCTCATCTGAAACATCATCTGCTCCCGGATAATAAATTACCCGATCATCGTCGCACACACACAGATAGATTGAGTGCTATGCACATAAACATAAATAAATATGGAAAAATCCCCCAACCTATTCATAAATATTTATTTATTTACAAAATACCCACTTTCCCACACTCATAACCAATATGAGTTCATGTATGTACTCCAAATCTGGGATTTCATGTGCTTCCACAACCATCCTCGCTCGTGGTCCAACCTACAAGCCTATCCCGCTTGTAGTCCTACTTCACGGACTTCCTCGCCCGTCATCCGAACTCCTCGCTCGAACCCGGACCGCATACCCGCCTTTCCTACTATGAACTCCCTCGCTCATAGCATTCTCAAGTCGAGCATGAGATGAACTCCCTCGCTCACTCATCCCAACAAGAGTACCTTCGGTGAACTAAACAGTTCACATTCCGCATGCGGTACACCCATCACGAACTCCTCACTCCTGACAAAAACCAAGCATATCCCAAATCCTATGGACTTAGTCCTTCAAGCCCAAAGACCACAAACATGTGTATAATTCCCATAATTTAGGAAACACCAAGCAAAACAGCTCAAATAGTGCACACACAAGCATGGATTCACAACATTCTCACATAAGCCAAGTGTCTATGCCTAGGCTAGTCCATTAGCCTCGCTTAAGCTAGCCCACCTCGCCTGAGCGAGCGTGCAATAGTGTTTGTACCACTTCATCTCGCTTAGACGAGCTCTTATCGCCTGAGCGAGACCTTAATTCGCTTAACACACATAGCTCCTCGCCTGGACGAGGATTCAAAGCAAATAACACCAAGTCTCATTGCGACCTCGTTTAGGCGAGCCATTCTCGCCTAAGTGAGAATATCTATCGCTCAACACCCTAAGACTCCTCGCCTGGATAAGAAGTCGCGCCCAACTCATACATGTTTCATCGCGATCTCGCTTCGGCGAGCCATTCTCGCCAAAGCGAGAGTATATGTCGCTCAACCCTGACATAGGTCGCCTGAGTGAGCAGCGCGAACCAAAAACCAGAAACGAGAATCTGCAACTCTCGCTTAGGCGAGATGGACTCGCTTAGGCGAAACTTGCAGCGTTTCGTCTCTGTTCATGCACACAATTCACCAAAACCAATACCAAACCATCACTCAATCATTATCAACACAATGTAATGGCAAGTAAACTTCAGAATCATGCTTTCTAATCATATGGACTACCAAAATTTGAGTATACATTCATCAATAAACCTCCAATATCAAAACCCTCATTCCCCCATCATACAAATCACAAAAGGGTTTTGCAACCAATAGCAACCAACCTAATTCTCACTCTCATCACACATATACGAATTCAATTAAGAATAACAATGCTCCAAAATCATAGCACACATCAGCAAATTCGCATGCACAAGGACAACTCCCCTAACCTGAAATTCTTGATTAAAAATTGGGAAGGATGAAGGTTCCTTGGTTCCCCAATGTTTCTGCTTCAGCCCCTTGTACACCCAACACTCCCTTCTCACTCCTTAATTTCATTCTCCTCTCAAAACCAGTTCACAACACTGCCAAAACGCTTTCTTTTCCCCTAAAATAGCCTTTTATAGGTGTCTTAATTTTGGGCTTGAGTAACAAAACGAAAAATGAGACTAATATTGTTTTTAATTTCTAATTAAGGGTAATTACTTATTCTAGTTTTACCTTTGCACTTTCACCTCCATTCCAAGCTAGAATTTGAAAAAATAAAGCCTACTTTATGTCCCTCATGGTTTGAACCTGTGACCCTCCACTCATAAGGCCAAGCACAACCATTATGCCAATTCAGATTTAGTGATAACTATTATAATCCTATGATTATAATATCACTCACCAGTCACAAATATATTATCAAAATAATAATAAATCAAATAACACGCAAAAGGCACCATTATGCCAATTCAGATTTAGTGATAACTATTATAATCCTATGATTATAATATCACTCACCAGTCATAAATATATTATCAAAATAATAATAAATCAAATAACACGCAAAAGGCATACATAGGACTTGAACCCAAGTCCTTTCACACAATCAAAGTACTCTCAACCATTTGAGCTAGTACTCTTCCACGGTATACCAATTAACATTTAATGTCATAAAAGCCCCCTTCTCCCGCATTTATTAATTAATTAATTATTTAATTAATTAATTTCCACTGGTCTAACAAAGGCCAATTGCAAAAAAGTTCTCACTACACCAACTCAAATTGCCATAAAGTTAAAGATTTTGTCTGTGCATCGCTTGCTTCTTTTGATTGGTCTACCTTTAAATAATTCCAAACATTGACATAGCTAAATAGATGGGCCAAACTGCAAAAATTTCGGATTGACATTTGATGCACCAAAAAGAAATTCCACACCACATGTTATTCCAGATTTTATGTGATAGTTAGCACCGCTTGAGAAAAAAAAATCCTGTTGTTCCAGCTGCACTATTTAGCTATCTTAAGTGGTCCCTCCTTTAACATTACTCACCAATCTGGTATGAAGTGTAGCTGTAAGAATCCAAACTACTCCAAGAATCAAGAAATAAAAGGTTGCAACCAATGAAGCCTTGCTCACTTTGCTGCCACAAGGTGGTTCTCGTTGCTGCTACTTGGATTACAAGGCCAATCACGAGACAACAAAACCACTGCACCGCTTAGATGAACCAGTTCTAGCCGCAACACATGCTTGCAACATGTTCTCAATTGCCACCTCCACCTTGAATATGCACCACTTTGTATTGAGTGAACCAACATCTTAATTCCACGTTTTGTAACCTTCCACAAAGTGGCATAACCACCTGGCTGCAATGCTAAAAATTGGTTTCAATTCCGCTTCACACAACACTTCTAATCTTGAAGTTTTTTTACTTGTTTGGCCAACGATTAAGGCATGTGCAAGAGAATTGTGAACTAGATAAGGATGCCAACTCTACACCGCTTAGTCTAGGAGAGTTGTTGATCTCACTTCAAAGAGGTTGTTAATACTGCATCAATAGTGTACTGCTTGAATTTTATAGTTTTAAGTGCACAAAAATTTCCTGATCACGTTTTTCCTGCACATCATTAGGAACCTCTTCAAACAAAAATTGTAGGAATGGGACAACGTTGGAAGGGACAACTGCTAGTTGAAATAAAGTTTGTCACAATGCTAATTGCAGCACCACGCTGCTGCCACGCAAAGCATTAGGTATATGCTGTTGGAATGTCGATGCCATACTGCCACAACAAGACTCTTTTTTCTCTTAAACAAACTTCAGTCGAAGAATATCACAAACACCTGGTATGCATTAGTTCAAACACGAACTAACCAGACCAAATTGATCACAAACCAACTTCGGACGAACTACTAACATTGAAAAAGAATCCAGCCAGCAAACCACAAGTAAAACATAAACAAAATACATACCACACTCACTCCATCTTAACGAGCCAACCAAAGGAGAAATATGGAACCTACTTCCTGCATACGGAGAGACCGAACCACTTGAATCAACCTATTGTAGTGGTTTGCATTTGCAATCAAAAAATTCATCGATGAATTAACACACTGACAAGTCACGGATTAGATTCCATTAAGTTCACTTTGAAGAGCACCGATTATAATAAAGAGAACAATACATCACACCCCAAAACGCGCAACAAATCGAAGAGCAACAAATGGAATAACGAAAATTTGAAACGACGCAAATCAACCGAGCTCTGATTACCATAAGATGAAGGATCGTCTCGGATTTGGGATGTAATTTGTCTATAACGAAAATGGGTATGAATCCTAAAATGAAAAGGAGGAAAATGGAGGACGTCGATTGGAAATTTTTGCAGAATGGGACGAAATCACGCCACTTGGAGGAGGTTCCAAGATAAGTGAGGAAGATCCGCCACTTTGAATCGGAGATTCAAAGATAAGGATCGGTGGTTTTGAGGAGAACCTCGAGACTGGAGAGAAAACTCAAATTTTCATATAACTCAAATCTGAATACAAAAGTGTGTCACAAGGGCTTATATACTATGGTCTGAAACACCAAAAGGCCCAACATAACTAAAGGCCTGATAAAGCCCAAGAAAAAACATTACAAAAATTATAAAAGAGTTCCCGTTCTACAATCTAGAGCTAATCCGAGATCTCTTTTAAGGTCTTGGACATGATTCCATCAATTGCTCTGAAATCCTTGTGACAATCCTGAACCACATGATGAAGGATTATCTTGTTCCTTTTTAAGATTATTGAATATGGTGTGAGTTGATTAAGAAAGCTAAGTGAAATCCTCACTGGACATTAAGATAGCAAGCTATTTGGATGTGAACCTACTAACATACCCTTACCTTCACTTGTTCTCCAGAAAAACCTACTAACATACCATCAAAAGGCTGTAATCGATCCAAAGGAATTTGTAAACCTATATATTTTCCCAAAACATAACGTCATTTAAATTGCCTTGATCTATCAATACTCGATGCACATTTCTTCTCATCATAATAACTAACAACACTATTGGATCATCCTTATGTGGGATGAGTCCCTTCAAATCTTCATTAGAAAAAACAATGTCTGAAGTCTTCATGGATCGCTTTATTTTCACCGCGGGCATTACGCTTCTCACATACCTCTTCTTGGAAGCATGTGTAAATCCTCCTCTTGAAAAACCTCCAGCTATTATGTTAAAATCCCCTAAGATAGGAATTTCATGTGCCTTGGTTGCCAAGTTCTGCTTCATTTGCTCATAATTTTTCTCCACTTCGACATATTTGTTCAATATCCACCTAGCCAAGAGTGCCGCCAGCTGATTAGCCAATGTATGGCAATCATCCGTATCATGTCTGTTGTTCGATGAAATTTACACCATGCCTTCATCCTTAACCCGAGAACCCTACTAATAACATTAGGAAGATGTAACTGCATGTAAACTTCCTCATCTTTCAATATTTCAGATAAAGTAGTATTAAAGCTCGACATTCTACGTATTCCTTCTCTCCTGTAATCCTCTCCTTTCCTTTGTGCCACATATGGATTGAACCTCCTATCGGATCTTCCCCTAGGAGGTGTTCTTTCCCGTCAGAATGGCTTGGGCTCCCTATCAATTTTCGATTTGGTCGCCAATCTCTTATCTCCTGATCTCTTCTACTTCATAGCATCCTTTGTTTCTATTTTGACTGTTGCTTTTGGTCTTTTCTCGATCAATGTCTTAGGAGGGAACCAATATAATGACTCCCTAAAAGAACTAGCCCAAAGTCCCTTTACGAAAGCTTTGACCAACAAACTTTTATTGGGATCCACTATCTTCATGCTTATATTGCTAAAGCGATTAAGAAATTGCTTCAGAGATTCATCTGTATTCTGCCTCACGTCGAACATGTTGGCCATCTCCATTGGTTTTGCCCTATTAGCCGAGAACCTCTCCAAAAAGGCTCGTGAAAAATCTAAGAATGAATTAATCAAGGCGTTAGGCAAGGTGTTGAACCACTCTAACGCTATGTGCGTTAAAGTGCCAACAAACATTTTACAGCGTATAGCGTCAGTCCCTCTTGATATCAACATTCGTGCTTGGAAAGATTTCAAATGGGATTCAGGATCCGAGGCTCTCGTAAAGGGTGTAATCTTCGGTACCATGAAATTCTGGGGAATAGGCTCACCAATGATTTCCTTGGAGAGTGGTTGTGTTTTTGTGACCTTGACATTATTTTGCTTAGATCGACGATATCCTTCTTGAGCAATATGATGTTGCATGTCTTCATTGAGTTTTCTCAGTTGTTCTTCTTGACGAAGGGCTACTTCCAGTTGATGATGAGTATCCTCGACCTCCTTTCGAAGTATCTACCTTTCTTTGAGTGTTTCTTCCTTTAAGAGTCATAGATCTTCTTCTACTTTCTTGCAAGGCTCCTCACGCTCTGCTTCAAGACGTGCTTAATCAACTTCTGACTTCAGTTTTATTTCCTCATCCTATCGTTGTAACTCCAATATGCTCTGCATAATCGGCTGACGGGTAGGTCCCTCCTAAGTTGCATTTTGATTCTGATTCATCTCTACTTTTTCCTGTAGCGTTTCTTGGTGAAATTTGGTGGACTTTGGATCGAGTTTTACCGGACCCCACGGTGGGCACCAATGTTTTGGTTGCGAAAGGTGTAAAATAATCTTCTTCCAGAAACAATATGAAAAACAACTTTTAACCCTTAGCTTTAGCTTCACTTAGGTCAAAAATTGATGTGTCCCTTGACCATGGGAGTAACTTCCTTATTTATAGTAGGTAAATCGGTTACAAATATTGTAGATATACATAATTAATTCATACATAATAATACTAAAGATAATCAACAATATCTTCCTAAATCTCAACCAAAATATCTCATCAACCAGCCTAAATAATAACTGAGGTATCTATAACAATCACGTGCCTTATCTTTGCAATCTTATTTTAACAAATCGACCCGGCCTAAAGACGACATAATATCAATTCTCCTTTGGTCGGCTTTATGACGACATTAATCTTTTTCTACACTTCTTCACCACCATGTCGGCTTTATGACGATGCTATTCTTCTACACTTCTCTACCACCATGTCAGCTTTACGACGATGCTATTCTTCTACACTTTTTCACCACCATGTCGGCTTTATGACGATGTTATTCTTTTACACTTCTTCACCATCATGTCAGCTTTATGACGATGCTATCCTTCTACACTTCTTCAACATCATGTCGACTTTATGACGATGCTATACTTCTACACTTCATCACCACCATGTCGACTTTATGATGATGCTATTCTTCTACATCAACTCCCCTCGCCTTATTATCGTTGCATTCTTGGCGAGTATAATATTTATCTTTTTAATCATTGACATTGATTTGGTATGTACCTATCAAGAAACCGACACTAGAATGACGAGGAGCATATATGTGAAGTGGCATCATCATAAAGTCGATCCAGTGTTTGAGATATATAAAGAAGAAGAGGGGTATGGTCATAAAGTCGACCCAATGTTGGAGATATGTAAAGAAGAAGAGAGGCATCATTATAAAGTCGAGCCTAGGGTAATTCCAAGCTCGATGCTGGAAGAATCTTAATTTATGTAAAGGGGATATCTTAGATTATGTAAAGGGGATATCTTAGATTATATAAAGGAGATATTTTAGGTTGGTATCGCGCAACAAAATGTTTAGCGTTTGGACAAAAACCAAGAGGGGGTAAATTGGTTTTAAGTAATAAAATTAATACTTTAAAATTTTTTCAAAATTTTACCGATTAATTTAAATATCAATTCCTTTAAAAATAATAATAGATAAAATAAAGAGAGAGAAAAGAGGAAATGACACAGATATTTATACTGGTTCAGATCAAAAAATCTTACATCTAGTTGTTAATCTCTTCAAATAAAGTGATTAACTCAATCACTAACAAATATTAGTTTACAATTAGACAACAAAAGAATAAGGAAAGAAAACACCTCTCTTGAAGACACAAGAGATGAACACCTTTCTCTGAATCACACAAAGAACCTTTACCTTAGCTTTCCTACCAACAATAGCAACACTCAATCTCCTAGAAAACCTCTCAGGAAAAGTTATCGTTCTACCCACACTAGATTTTTCAAAGCTTCTTTTGAGAACACTCAGAGAACTCTTTTTGCAGTCACAACACTTAGCACTCTAGCTTCTCTAAAAGGTAAGTTCGAAATAACTCTATGTTCCTTAAATAGGGGTTCCAAAAATTAGGTCAAAAATTGAATAGTCACATTTAAACTAACAAGGATAATCGATTATCACTAATGATAATAAATTATTCCAATGCTTTTCTGAAAAATTTGACTCAACTCAGGATAATCGATTATCCTAAGTGATAATCGATTATCACATTGCTTTTCGAGAAATACCAGAATTTTGATCTTGCTATTGATTCTAAACTATTCTAAGTACAATTTACAAGACCACTTTAAACATAAAAACACATGTTCTTCATATTGACTTCCAAATGGCTTTTAGGCTTTTTTTATCATCATCAAAATATTGCTTCAGCATTTGACTTGTATTTTGCTTTTGAAAACAATCTCCCTTTTTTTATGATGATCAAAACAATATATTTAAAGTATCTGTAATGAGAAATCTCACAAGTAGATTTGTTAGTAGCACTATTTAGTTAAACTTTTTTTTCCTCCTGTTTTGATCATTTGAAAAAAGTTTAAGAGAAAAGCTCCCCCTTAATTAGACAATAGTAAATAAAGTGCACTTTTATTAAAAAAAATCAAACACTTTACACTAGCAATAAAAACAATAACAATGGTACAAACACCTAAAATTCTGGAATGATGTCATCATCTTCATCATATTTGTCAAATTTATTTTCTAGATTAGAAATCCTAGAATCTAGTCTTCTAAGTATTCTATAACCTCTTCATGTCGGGTAGTGGAGATGAGAAAGAATTCTTCAAGTCTTTGGTTTAAGTTGAAAATGTGATCCTCTAGAGAAGAGGATGAGCCACCAACCCCGCTAGATGAGTGAATATTGGTGTCAATAGGGTGGATAGGAGTAGTGGGAGGATTTTCTTCTTCTTCATTTCAGATGGAGGCAGATTATCCTTGTTAATGTAAGTATTCTCAAAAGGAATAAATTTCATTTGTTTCAAGGAATTTTCTGTAATTTTGTTTGCATCAGTGGTTTGATGAGATCTTTCATTAGATACGTTGACGCCTTTGTACTCAAAAATGCGAGAGATAAGCAAAGAATACTAGAGTGGATATTGAGGCAGTCGGTTGGCTTTGAGCATTGTGTCAAGAATAATGCTTGGCCAATGGATAGGAATGTGATTGAGCATAGCATAGATAATCATGAGATCAGCTTCACTGCACTATGCATGATTTGTACCACGTGGACATAAAATCCAGACAATGAAATAGTGAAGAAGATGCTCATCAACTTTGAGAGGGCTTGCTAGCAGTTGTCTTTTTATTTCTTGATCTGATCTTCTTAGAAATTATCTATAGGCAAATATTCTATTAAATCCTTCAATGCCAATAGGGAGGATTAGAGAGGTGTCATCATGAATGGGAAATTGAGAAACATTTTCCTAAATATCATCATCCAGAATAATGTCTACTCCTTTTACTTTTGTAAACCCCACTCCATCTCTGAATTTGTAGTTGTAGTAGAAGGCTCATACCAGATCAGGATAGTAGGTACCCTGCATCTCTGTCTTTCCATAAAGTGATGAATTCAGATCTCCTTTCTTCATTTGAAATCCAACCGTCAATGGATGCAATCCAAGATATAGTTGAAGGTTGAGTGGCACGAGATGCGGTTCTTCTGCGGGTATGAATCTTTCTCCGAGATGCTTTAGCCATTGTTCAAGTGAAGGAGAAGAGAAACTTGAAGGTCTTTGAGAAAATGGAGGGTTCTTGAGTTTTGGATGGGTGAAAAGAGTGTAATAGTGACCAAAATGATTTATATTTATAAGGAAGGGTCTCCAATAGCCAAATTCATGTGGTTTAATGCAAATCTAGCCGTTACAACAGCTAGTTTTTGAAATATTTCGGTCCAACAACGTAAGATAATCGATTATCTGAAAGTGATAATCGATTATTGTTTCAAAAGCTGAGTAAAACATGAATCCTGACGAACCGATAATCGATTATCTTAAGTGATAATCGATTATTCCATAATGGTTTTGACACTTTGGTTCAGAACTAGTTATAATCGATTATTACACCCAATAATCGATTATTCCATAATGTTTTGGAATTTTTAAGGGAGGCTGATAATCGATTATTGGCAACAATAATCGATTATTGACGCACAAATTTTTGGATTTTGGAGGAATTAGAGTTTTGGCAAATTGAAGAGATCTCTAATATGCCTAAGTCTCTTCTTAGTTCATAAAATCTATCTTTAGCCAATGGTTTGGTAAAGATGTTAACTAATTGATGCTTTGTATCTACATATTCTATCTCACAATTGCCCTTAGTTATGTGATCCCTTAAGAAATTAAATCTTATTTCAATGTGCTTTGTCCTAGAGTGCATGATGGGATTTTTGGTTAAGTTAATAGCACTGGTATTATCACATTTCAGAGTTATATGATTTAGAAAAATATTATAATCTTCTTATTGTTGTTTCATCCAAAGAATTTGAGCACAACAGTTTCTTGCTGCTATGTATTCAGCCTTTATAGTTGACAAAGCCACACAAGCTTGTTTCTTGGAGTGCCAAGAAACTAATGAACTTCCTAAGAGGTGACAAGTACCACTAGTACTTTTTCTATCTATTTTACAACCACCATAATCAGTGTCTGAATAGCCTATCAAACTAGGTGATGCTCCTGAAGGGTACCAAAGTCCAAAACATGCAGTTCCTTTTAAATATTTTAAGATTCTTTTCACAGCAGTAAGATGTGATTCTTTTGGATTGGCTTGAAAACGAGCACACACACATAGAAATTGCATAATATCAAGTCTATTTGCAGTAAGATATAACCAAGAACCTATCATTCCTCTAAACATTGTCTGATTTACCTTTATTCCTGATTCATCTTTGTCTAAATAGCAAGAGGTTCCTGATTCCTTAAAACTTAGGTCAAAATCAGTTTCAAGGAGCATACAACAACACAAGGCATAGGTCTCATACAATAGCTCAAAAACATAAAAACAAGAACAAGAAAACTCAAAGAAGCATATGACAAGAGACTCAAAAGTAGCTAGGAACATTTTAAGAAGACTTTCAACATGTGAAGAAAAATTTTGGCATGGTAACATCTTAGCAAGCTTTCAGCGAAAGGAAACATAAGCACCAAAATTTCATGTTTTCACTTCACCAATCAACATATATCAAGAGATAGGGTTTTTAGATACTTTAACCTCAAGTGAAGTGGAAAATTTATGTGCACACCATCTTGAACACCAAAAAGCCAACAGGTCTCCAAGCCAAACAAGCCACCAAAACAAAGGTTAGCATAAGAAAAACACCATATTCAAGATAACCAGGCTCTGATACCAAATGATGAAGGATTATCTTGTTTTCTTTTAGAGTTATGAATATGGTGAAGTTGTTTAAGAAAGCTTTTTGAAAATTTCCACTAGACATTAAGATAGCAAGCTATCTAGATGTGAAGGTTCATTTCTCAAGCTCATGAAAGGAGGAAGAGAGTTGGATTCAAGCTTAAACACACACAGATTCAACAACACTTAAATAACAAAAATGAAAGAAGAAACATTAAAAATGGAAAGCATATAAGATGAATAATGGAAGAAGCGCGCCACTAATAGGGGGGATCTAAGCCAAACAAACCCTAGAGATGAGTGATGGTGTCACCACTTGCAAGCAAGATAAGGTAAAGGTGAGTTCAATCCTAGGAAGGAGAGCTCACGACAAAGAGATGGTTGAAACACAATAGTTTAGAAACAAAATGATCAATCCTTTTACAAGACAAGGAGCACCCTTTAAATAGAGGAAAATGATATACTGACCCCTTATTTTGACTCCACACTTGACTCCCTGACGTGGCATGCATAGCTGGAATTTATTTTTGAAATTAAAAATAATTTTTTTGAAGCATTTTACAGACGTGGCTTGTAGCGAAGGAGTTTAAGCGTTTCTATTTTCTCCTTCTCCCGCGCACTCCGTCTTACCCATACTCTCTTGTCTCTGAACAGTCATCGCACGAAAACTATCTTCTCACCGGCAGGGTGTGCATTGTAGATGGCAAAGGGTTTATTGGTAAAAAAATTTAACATTCTTTCCTTTCTCCCCCGCGATCATTGGTATGAGTTCTGACTTCACCCCCTTTTGTGGTCGCAGTTGTAGGTTCTATTTTCACCGGCAAGGGTAGCGGTTTTTGGAGGGGTTATTCTGGCGAAGGAAGATAACAGAATCTGTGTGGCAGCTAAACCTTGAAAGGGTTAGGGTTTGCGGACAGGGAGGGCGTTTGCTGTAGAGGAGTTCAACCGTGTATGGAGACCTGAGTAGTAATTTGTTGAACTGTTTATTAATGGCAGTCCTGAACCTCTTGCCTAAACTTTTGTTCTCATTGCAATAATAAATCTGTTAAACCACAAAATGTGTGCTTTTTTGGACTACAAAGAAATTAAAGCTTATGAATACATTAATCAACAACACTGAGCATAAGTCTACAATATAGATTAGTATCATCTTAAGAACATTTTGCACAGTTTAGTATCACTTTCTTATAAGCAGCATTTAGTTGTGAATAAGTATATTAAATCTGTCACATTTTGTGTGTGATGACCTGTGTACAACTAAGTGATGATCTGTGTACAACTAAGTGATGACCTGTGCAGCATTTCTTGTAACAATGTGGTTTTACTGAATTTTTTGAACTCAGACTATAGCAGTCAATTCGTGTTTTTGGGGTGAATGACGTTGGTTAATAAGATGTGATTTGTAATAAGTGGGGTTAAAGATGTCTGATTTGTTGGTGATGACTTTTGTGCACCCAAGTGATGACCTGTGATACAT
>Ga0214544_1009553_pt1 | contig 15091 bp, 8 predicted proteins | sample CNSS3metaG_FD_160074 | JGI IMG/M metagenome (GOLD analysis project Ga0214544, IMG submission 160074) | Root nodule microbial communities from cowpea collected in UCLA plant growth center, Los Angeles, California, USA - CNSS3 | ecosystem: Host-associated > Plants > Roots > Nodule | place: USA...
TCATTTTGGTTAGATAGAAATAATATCATTTCTAAAGACCTAGAACCAAATAGCATTATAGTTATTGTTGTTATTAAATTCAAATCTTACTTGATTGTAAAAAAAAAAAAAAAAAAAACAAAAAAATTTATTTAATTTTTAAAAAAAAAAAAAAAAAAGGAAAAAAAAAAAAAAAAACAAAAAAAAAAAAAACAAAAAGCGCAGAAACTTTATTTATCTTTTGTAGAATAATTTACAGAGGGATGAAGAAAATAACACGTTTATAAATTACACGTACAGAAATAGGAGAAAATGCCAACAAATAAGATGTATAAACAACGAATCACAAAGGAGAGGTTCAATACGTAATTTACCTAATTTAAAACAGATGACATATAACTTTTTTAGTCTCACTATTTTTCTTTTAATCTTTTTGCTTTGAATTTCGTTTTATTTTTTATGAATATACCACGATCGTGTTCCTAGTCTTTTTTCTAACTATTTCACAACAATTAAGAGATATAAGTAATTTAGTTAGTTTATACAATTTGCTAATCAGTTTTTTATCTGCACATAGGTGTCAAATTTTACAATTTTTTTCCTTGACCTGTCAAATCAGAAATGGATATAAAATTTGTTAATTATTAATATTATCTTTTAAAATTATAATTGAATTATTGGAACTATCTTCTCACTTTCCTTAATAAATGCACTGGTTATACATTTTATCTTATTAATATTTCGTTGTTAGTCTTTTTTTAATCATCCCAATGAAAGAAACATTTTGGAGAGAGTTTTACAAAAGAATAATGAAGCTAGTTTCTGAAAAGATTCCTCCATGAGAAAGTACCTTTTAAAAATAAAGTAATGTTTTTAACCTGAAAAAGTTCATTATTTAAACCTTTTAAGCCTTTTATTTATATTATTTATGAAACTATTTCTGTGAAAAGTTACAAAGTTAAATTTATGTGACTCGAAAACCTAAACCAATCTAATCCAAATTTGATTAGATCGGTGCAAGTTAATTAGGTTCAATACTACTGAAATTGAATAACGTTTTCTCTCAAACCCTAAGATAAAGTGATCGATGTATCAAAAAGAAAAACTGATAACCCTTAAGCCATCAGAAAAACTATGCTGGCTGAGAAAACGATTTACCAAATACAACTACAACTTCCCTAAGTAAGATCTGGCTTAAATTATTAAACCAAATCACCATTCACAATCAATAATGATGGTGGCTAAAAAACTGGTTTGAGAATACAAGTACAATTTCCCCAACAGAGATATGGTTCAAATAATTAACTCAATCACAGTTTGGCGCATGAGTCACATTCGATCTTAACCAAAATTAAATAGTATTGTTTTGAAACAGTCTATATTATTGTAAGCAAAAACAAAAGGTCCACTAACCTTTTACCGAGGAAAAAGGTCCATGCCACTAGCTGAGCTTTAGAAAGAATTTACTTATATTCATGCATATTCCTCGAAGGTGTCATGTCTGTGTCTATCCTAAAAGCATAAACACAGTCAACTTGCTGATCCAAGAGGACCAATATATATAATAACCTTGCTGTCTACCACCATAACCTTCTTTCAGGACCCTTTTTCAAAGCTCTATGCAGTTGCTTTGGGAATTTCCCTCTATAACTAGAGTTCTTTCGAGTGAGCATAGTGATCTCAAAAAGATCACTTAACCAGGGAAGAGAGCAAAACAAGGAAAAAGGGTTTCAACTTGAGCATGCTATCAAATATATATATCAATATACCCCATCTTGTTACATTGTAAAAAGTGAAAGCTCTCTCAAGCTCCATACCCTAGCTAGCTAATTAGCTCCATCACTTTTGTTTGGGGATCTTCAAGGTTTTATGTAATCATGGAGTTTGCTAGTTTCCATCTTCAGCATCAGCTTCAAGAAGAATCTGTTCAGTCTATAACTTCTCCAACCCCACCACCTCACTCTAAACCTTCCATCACCACCACTCATCAATCATGGATCCCAAGCAACATATAGTAAGTTCCTTCACACTCCTTCAACATCAACTCACTATTACTTATATAGTAGTAATAATCATTGTCTCAGGTGAAATTACCATGAATTCTTATTCGAACCAGGTGTTATACCATGTTTGAAACCCCCTTAATCGCTGGCTTCTTATATTGCTTCTCGGGTTTGTGGTTCAACAAAACTATAGATATGTATAGCAGAAAAGCATATACACCACTTTGCACAGAACTCTCCACTATAAAATCTTTTAATTATTAAAGTCTGCTAGCTGTTGTGATGCTTTTAAATAATATATACTGATCTTATAATTTCACATTTTACCATTTCATGATTATTCTACCGCTCTTTCTTTGATTCCTTTCTAGTTGTTTCATCTTTGAAACAGTGATAACATGCACCCAATGGGTTATATGATATCTATACGTGTGTGTTTGGTTGCAGCAATGGTTGTAATAACAGTGGCTTTCTAACCGAGAGCTTTACAAATTCAAGAGAAGTACAGCACAAGCACGCCATGACTGATTCACTTAGAATCTCAACAAGGCAAGCTTTGGGTTTCCACAATGGAAAAAGCCTTGCTCAACAGCCAGTTAGTGATCTCTTTGCAGCAAGAATCAAAGGTGAAATGATGAACACCTCCATGAAGGCTATGGAGGAATCATGTTCACTAATCCCAATTCATGAACAAAAATACCCTCCTAGTTTCTTATCTAGTCTTGGTGTAACTGGTCTAGAGTTTTTTCCTTCGGAGAATGTCTTTCATAATGACAAGACCCTAAGCAAGAGATATAACAACTTTGGTGATGCTTGCTTGATTTCGAACTTACCAACCCTAGATATGACCTCATCTTTGGTTTCATGTTCTTTGGGTTTAAATCCTAAAATGTTTGATCTGCATACAAGTTACAGTGAGGGTTGTGAAATCCAACCTTGCTATGATACTTTTGGTCTAAACGAGAGCATAGCTTTGTGCCACAGCGACATGCATGGCCGCGAAAGTAGTCCATCAAATAGCTCAAAAGTGAGTACTGTGCTTTCTCTACATCTCTTTCTCACGTGCAATGCATACAAATGCACAAATATTACGACCTAAACTTTTCTTCTGCTTTAACATTTATACACAACTTTTTCTTATGTTTGTTCGCCAATTTTGATTTTTGCGAAAGTTAAGCAGTAATAGTAATCATTGATAGTGTGTGTGTGTGTGTTTGTATTTCATACTGTTTAAATCAGGTGTCTTTGTATTTCTGTAAGCATAGCAATGGCTAAAACTAATTAGTGAGCAATATTTGGAAACATGAATTTCGTTTTTTTACATTCTATAAACAAAATAATTGTCCTTTCGTTGATTTTATTCAGTTGGGTTAGTTAAATTTTTGAAGTGGATTTCAGATTTCATCATTTATAAGTGAAGTTGCAACGACGAAAAGGCCTAGCAGTTTTTCTCTACCAAAAGAATCAGAGGCCAAAGCTAAGAGGTCAAGGACATCATCATGTCCTCCCCTGAAGGTATATCTTATGATGAAAAATTATTTAAAATTATGATTTGCGTCACTTTCACGTTAAAGTAAAATCATGTGGATTGAGTTTAAAGCAGATAAGAAAGGAAAAATTGGGGGATAGGATTCAAACTCTTCAAAGATTAGTAGCACCTTTTGGGAAGGTAAATCATTTCTGATCTTTAATTAGAGTCTGATATACATATATATATATTATTGTTTTTCCTTTTAATTTGACACTCTAATTAGATTATGTTCTTTAATTTGCAGACCAGTACAGCCTCTGTCTTAAGTGAAGCCATTGGCTACATCCATTTCCTTCACCAACAAATCCAGGTGGATATTCAGACACTATATTAGATCAATCGTTCTTTATTGAACAAAATAATTTTAAAATTTTGCTGTGAGTATAACTATAAATAGAGGTCTTTGAATTCTTGTAAGGTAAGGATACACTAAGTAATAGTTTTCAAGTGATATTTTATGCTTTAATTTCAAACCAATTAATGATATATATATACTTCTACTTTCTCATTTTGCTTGTTTCTTTACTTCAATTAGAAATATTGCATTTTCTTAGGTATATAGTATGAACATTACATATACATCTCGTTAAGTTCTTTTAAAAAGTAATTGCTAAATGAGACGTTTGTGTTTATTAGTCTAACTAGGAAGATTGTTAAAAGAAAGAGTTCAAATGTTTAACTTTTTTATTTATGTGCTTATATAGGAGAATTATAGAAATACCTATAAATAAAAAATGTCATGTAATTTGGAAACGATATAATCCAAATAAGAATAATCAAATAAATATATATATATATATATATATATATATATATATGGAAGATAATTGAGTGCAATACTTTAGGGGTCTCTGGCATATCTATTAATTAAAATTAGACTTTTATAATCAGAAGTTTATATTATAGTTACTGAAGTGAAGCTTAAAACTTTAGTATAAAATAAATAAAAAGATAAAAAATATTACACCAAAATTGTGTTGTTTCCAATGTAAATTATAGCCGATGTGTATTAACTAAATAGAAATTAGGGAAAAGAAAATAAATTAACAAATCACGTTTATTTCTTTCATTTACTGACATTTTCTTGGTTCATTACAGACTTTGAGCATTCCTTACATGAAATCCACGCAAAGCAATAGAATGGTGCAGCTGGTAAGAAAAGCAGATACTTTAGCTTCCTAATTTTCTTGATATTTCTGTTCACAATTTGACTCCTAGGCTAAGAGTGGGGACTAAAAGAATATAAATGTACAAATATTAGGTTATTATAAATTGATAATATATTCAATACGTGATATTGATTATTTTTTGTTTTTGTTTTGTGGGTTTGGTTGCAGAATACAAATAAAGTGGATAAAGAAGTGAAGCCAGACCTAAGAAGCAGAGGCTTGTGTCTTGTGCCCCTTTCTTACGCATCATTTATTCATCGTTGCGTTTAGTCATTTTCATACTATTATTAGTAGCAGATACCAGAGATAACCCAAAATTTGAATCAAAGAGGTTTTATTATGTGCTTGTTTTAGTTTCTGAGCAATGACAAAGTTGCAATGTGTAACATGTATAGAGCAATGAAAATTTAAAAAAAAAAAACAAGAAAAGAAAAAGAAAGACTTCAGTTCATTATTTTCGAAAAAAAAAAGGAGAGACTCAATTCATGTTATATTTCTGTCAGCTATACATGGTAGCTGTAATTAGTTTACACTCAAATTTAAGTAACTGCATTTTTTTATTTTTGTAAACTAGCTTTTAATGATTTCCGTTTTTCATTTTCATACTTTTCACATATAAGCCTAAACAAACCTTTTGGATGTCACTCGGATTAGACCGTGTTAATAAAAAGTCAGAATAACTTAAAAAGATACTATAATAATTACATATGAATTGTGTTTAGTAGAAGTAACAATTTTTATTTACAAAGTTCAACAAAGTTTGGACTTTAACACATCAAATTTTTTTCAACTTATATCAAATATTTCTTTTATTCATTAAAATATTATTATGTGTGCATTATTAAAAGTTTGTCAATAAAATGTTGTTAAAAAATTATTTTCCTTGATAGAAATAAAAACCACGCCAATTAACTTATTTTTGGTCCTGTCTACCAGTTAAATATTTCATACTCTTTTTTAGATAATAAGTTTATTATTTATAATTTTAATGCATATTATATTTAATTTCATAAAACATATATGTTAGTAGACATGTAGTTTAGTATTTATAAACAATTGTGTTATCAATTTTTATGAATTAATATAATAATGATTCTGAATTGAAATTAGAAAAATATTTTGTATTTTTAGGATAATATGTAGTTAGTTTACTTTACTATTTTCTAACATTGTGTGCTTGGTTTGGAGAGAGAACTTTAGAGGGAGTGAATGGAGAGATTTGATGTGATGAAGAAAGAATTGTGATGTTGTTTGGATGAAAAGATTTGAAAGAATAGAAGAAAGGATTTAAAAGAAAAATTTGTAAGAATTTTTGAACGATGTAACAAACTTGATAAACTAAAAAAATAAATATTTTAATTAAAAAAATTGGATGATTAAATAAAATAAATTAGTGTAAAATATGTTCAAATAATATATAAATTGTTGTTATTTTAATATTGTTGTTGTTATTTTTATATTACTATTATATATTATTAATATTATTATTTTATTAATTATTTATATTTTATTTTATTTATTATATTATTATAAAAATATAATAAAATCTAATTATATAAAATAATATATATATATATATATATATATATATATATATATATATATATTATTCTGAATGTTACTGTTTCTCTCAAAATCTTCCCATCAATGCGAAGAAAGATTTTAAAAGCAATTTCGTGTAATTCTCCATTGATTTTAATTTGGAGTAAGCTGTGTTGTTTGGATCAATAGACCAGCAGACTGTAACTTCAGCTCAAAGATTATACATTAACGCACCCCTATTAAATAGTTAATTTAGCATTTCTTAGACATTTTTAAAAAGTAGAAGCTGGTTTACCATTGTTTATAATTATACATTTTTTTCAATAACTAATTTGATGAGAAGTCTTTCAAATAGCCTCTAATTAAGTTTAATATTTTAAGCTTCTGATTTTGTTCAAGAAAAACTGTAATAGCACATAACAAAGTGATTTTTTTCTTTTTTTTAAAAAAAGTAATTATTTGATGAAAAAAGCTAAACAATCATGCCTGTATATTTTGTATGAAATGAAATAGGAACTTCTTTTGCATTTCATTACTCGTTACCCACAGGCCACGTTTGAACATGTTGACTTTGTCATGAATACACTTTTTTGTATTCATTTTTTTAAAATTGTTATTAATCATCTTAAGAAATTATGAAGTTTTATTTTGTATATATTTGATATAATAAGAAAAAAGAAGTATATAATAGATGTAGAAAAAAATCAAAATGAATTTGTATATTACTCATATTTGTTATATACATTGAGAGAAAGTCCAATCCTTGAGTGCTAGCAAACATGCTTCGTTTAAAGTGTTCAAAATTTGAACATTTTATGAATATAGAAATAAAATGGCATTTGGGAAGTCTTCGGAAAGCCGAGTGTCTAGAATGAAAGCCCAGTTAAATTTACCAAATGTACTGCAAAAAAACAAGATTTATATTAAGCAACAAATAATTAACTACGTTAAAGATGGGTATGTAGTTGAGGTGTACGTACCAACAACTTCTTCTTCTTCTTCTTCTTCTCAACGTAAGCCGAAAGCTGATCTTGCTTAGTAAGGGACTCCTCCAAAGCCTAACAACAGAGTGGAGACATTATTTTTGAAGTGTGAATGCAAAGAAATAACGAATTATTGATCTGTTTATTACCTTTTTGGTTGCCATGAGTTCTTGCTCCAATGCATCTGCGCGAGTGATAGCAGCATTGAGCATTTCCTCCTTCTCAGGTGGCATGCAGATGGCGAGGTTGTTCATGTTGCTCATTTTCTCTTCCAACTCAGCCATGCGCTTCATCACAGTCATGAACTCTTGAGCAGAGATGGCAGGGACGGTCATTTGGTCGTTGCTGGCCTGTCCCTTGTATTCACCAAAGTTCGAGTAGAAGTTCGCGTCTGTCAGCTTCTTCGGCATGTTCCTCGTCATCCTCACCATTGTCAATATGCCCATCACGAAGGCCATCACGCCGGTGAAAATCTGTGAGTTCACTCTCTCGTGAATCTTGAAAGAATCCATGGCGTATAAATCTGCTCCACCTACACTTTTCTCTGTCATTAGGAATATGCATTACTATAAAAATACAGCTAAACAAACAAATTTCACTTCTACCTTTGGATACTGCATATCGGTCGTTGTCTGCTACCTTTTTCCAAGCAGATTTTTCAGCTTTGGGGACATAGTCCTCGTATTTGAAGCTCTTGGAAGTAGCAACCTGTTATATTTTGACAAGGTTTAGTACTTAAAAGTTAAGGAAACAAGGCCCACTTTTATTTATTTTTTCAAGCAAACACTTACAGAATAGTTAATCTTCTGTAAAACAATTGTGTTTATATATATATAATTACATCAGACAGGGTGACTCAACTTGTTTTACATAGTTAACCACTATACATAAACTTATAAAATCCTTCTTCTACCACTTTGTACCTACAAGATACCCTAAAGATATTCATTTTCAAGGTCTCATTCTCCCTGGTGCACTGTCTACATTGGAGATACCAATTTTACTTCACAACACCATAGTATAATTATCCAATTTAATGTGAGTAGCTTTTCCTTGTGCATTAACCCCACTAGCTATTTTTCGTGGTAAGGAAGTGACACGGATCTGCAGATTTCCATTGTTAACTATGTCAAGGGTGGTTGTTATGAAAGATATTATGATAGCATACCTCAGTAAAGGCAGAAGACAATTGTGGAGTGAGTTTTGCTTCCGACTTGGCAGTCTCGTGTTCCTAAACAAGCTTATTGATTAGTTTGAATGTTAATCAATAACAAAAGGAACCAAAGGTTACAAAAAAAATCAACAATTGTTTTCTAGAGAAAAATGTGTGTACAGTATGAAATGAAAGCTTTTGCTGTATCACCTCAGAAGTTGTCTTGTCTTCCATGACTGGAGCCTCGCATTTCCTTGAACATTTGTGCTCGCCATTTTGAACCATCTGGAAGTAAGTATTTACATAGATACATGTTAATCACATAAACTTGCAAATGCATGATGGAACGCAAATTGTTAAGATGAAAGCATGAAAAGAGGGGAAAAAGGAATTGCAACTCCACCCTCATTATTTCTTCATCCTTCCAAGGGCCCTTATCAGAGCGCATGCAGCCTCCTTGATCGGCACAAGTGCATTTGCCTCCCAAAAACTCTGGCAACTCACTGCCAAAGCAAAACCATTACATTATAAACATTGTCAAGAACCTTAAACCAAAGGTGATAAACGCCTTTGAATACTAGAATAACACCTATGGAGCAGAAAAAAGATGGAAAATAGTAGTCGCACAAGGAAAATCATGATACTACAATGTTGAAATATCTGTTATCATGAACTCACCTCTCATCAATTATTTCAAGCAATTTGCTTTGGTACTTGTTGCCAAGAACCTGAGAAATTTTAGCTCAATCAGATGAAATCTTATATTCAGAAACGGGCAGATGTTTAAGATTTAGGTGTTTGTTCTCACATGGATCTTTGATGTGGTCTTTGGGTCAAGGAAGGATTTAACAGTGCCCCACAACATTCTGAATCCAGAACCTGCATTGATGATGAACATGCGGTTCAAGGTCTGCAATGAAGGCACCAATTTTATGATATTACAACTCAGTAATCCACAATATTTATTTGCAACTGAACTTTCTATAAATTTAAGCAAAAAAGAAGAAAAACATACTTCAGGATAGTTGTCTCCGTCGATCTTCTGAAGGCATGTGATAAGATCCCTGGCATGCTTGTTAAAGTTCTTAAGGCCCTGTGACATTAAAACTAACAAGTTTTCATCATCTTCTAGTATTTTTCACGGTTCTTTTTCTCTTTTTCATAGATATGAAGGTTCATTTGAAAGTGTGAAGTGAATGAAGATGGAAAGTTTAATTTTCATGCTGTTTTTAACTTCAAAATTGGATTGGCTTATGGATAAACTATTTCCTACACGTACCACTCCTTGCACATCAAGGATGGTTGTGCTTTGATCGATGTGTTTCTTTGCTGCAATGGAGCAAGCTGCGAATTTCACATCAAATGTTCTCTCGAACTCTTTGACATGGTATTTGATATAGCGCTCCATGGTTGTGACTTGCATCAACTTGGTGGCATCGACTTGGCCCAATCTCTCGATGTATACTGGTCGCCCATCTTTATCGACTCCGTGATGTCCTTGAGGATAATATTGCAAGACTTCAGCGAGTTCCTTGAATTCAAAGTCCTAGTATAAAAGGCACAAAAATGAGTGAGCAAAAAGGAGAAAACAATAAACAACTGGGAACAAAAATGGTCAAGTATATGAAACTAGTAACAAATCCCCTGAAATCTCACAGATATCATTGTTCAGAAACAAATACCTCGGTGATGGTGTCAGCGCCAAATTCCTTCCTCCATTGAAGCATATCAGACCACATTTGCTTAGATTTCTCAAGGTCAAATTTCCTTGCCTTAAGGAACCTGTTCAAATGCAGACCAATTGAGTTAAAAACAGTGTTTCTTTACTCTCTGAAAATCTCTGCATATGCAAATTGGTTCCTAAAGTTATCAAGATGTAAACAGTAACATATCTGAGTTTATACATATACTCTACAACAATTATTTGTAGGAATAGACCCCACGAATGCAAGTTTGAATGAATAAATGATTTAATGAGAATGAACTAATCAATGCAGATTTTAATATAAGAATAGCATTAGTGAATAGTTTCCACCACTCTGAAATATACATGGCCAAACCTCGTGGAACGAAAGCAAATTATATAAAAACTTTGGTTAAGCAAGAAAATTAAGGTGACCTGAGCATCATGTGATAATCATCGTGCTTGTCTGGTAGGAGTTCGTCCAAGAGAAGAGCCTGACGGAACTCGTCAACGGCTTTGGATTCTCCAGCATCGCGGATATCCTCGATTTCAATCGACATAACCTTGCTGCTGCTTCTTCTCCTACTCTTTGTCAAGGAATTCCTCAACTTCTTCTTCAATGAGCCAACACGATCACACTTTTCAAGAGCTGCAATGGCAGCATCAACAAGAAACATATATGTGTTGATGAACTTGTATTCAAATGGAATGATGAAGAGACAGAAAGAAAAAATGATGAAGATGAAACTGACATGTCTTTGGAGAAAGGGGTCCAGACATGGTTCGGCTTCGTGTTTAGCTTCTGCCGGGTATTCAGGAGAATTACTCGCTCGTCATACGATTGCAGAAATAACGTTGCGCTCCCAAATGCCCTGCATGCATGCAAAAACCTGACAATTGAATGATGATGGCATGCAAAAGAGAGGAGAAAGTGAAGAATAAGAGAGACAGAAGAAAAGAATGACCTAATGGAAGCGATGGGGACGAGGAGAAAGGAGAGAGGGAGAAGTTATAAGAAGAGAAGAGAAGACTGAAAATAGGTTGTTGTTTCAGAGACAGCGAGGCTTCCACGATTGGCCATTGACGAATTCGCCATTTTCTAAATGGAGAAGAGAAGATACAGTGAGAGATGGAAGAAGGAGTTTGGGCGAAACGTAAGGCTATTCCATTCATCTCTCCCATGCTAACTTTCTTTCACTTCTAAAATATTATTTAACTCACTTTAAGCAACACTTTTATTTTTAATTATATTAAATAAATCAACAGAAAATTTATCCTCATAATTATTCTATACCCTTTCAATAGATTTGTTGTCTGAACAAAGATACACATACATAATCTGCACCAAAAAACAATATCATTCCCTTACAAACTTGTAATGAATTTTGCCACATTACAGTTTTGTTGATAAATATTAAACTCAAGTCAATTTTTGTAAATATACCATAATTATTTGTAAATATGTTTATAATGATTAGGATCGTGATACACAAACACGCATATTTTTCCTGAACTTCTATTCAACACCTATAAAATAATAGATCAATTTTTGTAAATATACCATAATTATTTGTAAATATATCAATTTTTTTTTTAACTAAAATCTTAGTAACTAATTATAATTTTTTATTTATATGATTATTTTAGTAACCAATAATTTTTTATTTTTTAATTTGATATTTAAATTGTTCACGACTAATAATTTTTTGTTACTAAAATTAGTTATTAATAAAGAATTTTCTTATAGTATTTGTTTGTGATATATATATTAATAAGTGAAATGATACTTGTGGCACACGGCAAATAATTTTATATAAAATATTTAATTAACTTTAACCGATTAAACATAAAACATTGTAAGAAAATATTCACTAAATTAAACATTAAAAATTTAATTAATTTAGAAAAAACTATCAAATAAAATAGAAAATTAGTATTTAATTAGTTTGATTTAATTTTTGGGTTAAAATATTCCTTTGGTCCATGTTTTTGTTGAAAAATCTCAAATAGGTCCTAAGATTTTTTTTAGTCTCAATTAGGTTCATATTTTTGAAAATGTGTAATAAATAGGTCCATTCCGTTAGTATGGTGTTAACGATGTTAAGGATATGCCACGTGTCAGCTTCTCATTTTTTTGATTTTTTTAATTTTTTTAATCTTTTTAATTTTTTTTTGAAAATTATTCATATCACGTGTCACATCAATATTGTGCTACGTGTCAAGTCAGTAAGGTGACACGTGTCAAGTCATTGTTTGAATCTGAATTTGGTCAATATATTTGTTATTTTAATTATATTTCAGTCCATTTTTTTTAATTTTCAATTTTATCCTCTCCAAATTGACATCAAATTTAAATTTTATATAAATTTTATAATGATATTTTTGTTAAACATTTTAATAATATTAAGTTTATTTTATATTTTGTTTTTAAAATTTTAAAATATTTATTTTAACTTGTTAAAAATTGTTTTAAATAATTTATATACAAATGTTAGAGTTGGTTTAAAATTAACAATTTTATAAATTTAAATATAAAATTTTAAAACAATTTTGTAAAAAGTTAAAATAAATATATTTAAAAAATTTTAAAAAAATGACTGAAATGTAATAAAAATAACAAATATATGGACCAAATTGAGTTTCAGACAATGATTTGACACGTGTCACCTTACTGACTTGACACGTGGCACAATACTGACGTGACATGTGGCATGAATAATTTTCAAAAAAAAAATTAAAAAAATTTAAAAAAATTTAAAAAAATTCAAAAAAATGTGGAGCTAACACATGGCACATCTTTAACACCGTTAACTCTATACTAACGGAATGAGCCTAATTGTTACACATTTTAAAAAATATGGACCTAATTGAGACTAAAAAAAATCTTAGGTCCTATTTGAGATTTTTCAACAAAAACATGGACCAAGGAAATATTTTAACCTAATTTTTGTGAGCACCTGTCTTCTTAGAAGTTGTACATACAATTCGTGCATTCAGATTTTGAATATTGAGTTGACAAAATCGTTTATAATTCACATATCAATGTTATTTTTCTGATCTCTTTCGTGTCCCATGCTATTAATTTAAACTAAAATTTAAAATACTAACGTAAAAAAATGAATTGTCATTTTGTCATTCATTGTTATCACTAATTTTCTCTAATTTTATTATGTGTCTACTTAAGAAACCAACCTATGACGGGGAACAAGAATTAAAGATAGACAAATCAAGTCATTGAAGTTAAAATGAAATCCCTATGGATTCAACTTAATGTAAAATAGAAACTTTAATTTGTTAGTGAAAAACATTAAGTACACCGATTTTATATAGCAAGTAATAAGTAATAAATATTTTTTTATCCATAGGGATTTGTGCAACACATCTCGCAATTCAATACTCAATTAGACAACAAATTTCACAAAAACATAATAGAATTTTTTTTGGTATTTTATCAAACACTTGATGTTCAACAAGAAATTCACATAGTGTATTTACAATTTGTCAATATTATACTTCAATCACTTCATTCTTCTGCATTCTAAATTATCTCAATTTCATATTCATGTTCAAATCAATTCACAAGAATATTCAAATCTTATTCCTAAAGCCTTTTAGCCTATGATCACTCATAAGTTTCAATTCCTTATCCTCAACAAGTGAAATCATGCATTAGTTTCAAGAGTTACTAATGAACCAAGTTCTATTCCTGTATAGAATCATCCATTAGGTATTCAATTTCAAGTCTAGATTTTAAAGATATTTTCCAACCCCTCAAGAATCATAGATGAAGCATAGGAACAATCTACATCAAGCATGAAACATGGAAAATGGAAATCAAACACTAACTTGAATTGGGAAAGCATATATATTTTAACAACATAGTTTTACACAAAAATTTAATGTTTTACATCTAATCTCAAGAAATAGAAATTGATTTCCATGGTGGAGAAATAGGTTTTTAAAAAATTTAAGAATAGGAAAGAAATTAGAACCATAAAGTAGAAACAATCTCTCTCCTAAGGTTTTTGACAATGATTTCATATGGCTCCAATTTCGTAGTCTATCATCCTCTCCAACCCAAAAGACATAAAACTTTCATGGATGAAGGAGAAGACCCAAGAAGAAGAAGAAAGAGTTTTCCAACGCCCCTAGCAGCCTCTAAATCCTCTCCCAAGCACCCAAGGTGTCGTTTTTATTTGTGCAAAATAAGAAATATCTTAAAACTTTCGTAACAACATAATTAAATAATCATATTCACGTATCGGATCGACATTCTCGTCGTCTAACAGCTTCATTCTCACCTAGCAAGACCTAAAAATTGATGTTCTTTGACTTGTAACTCGCTAAGCGAGTCATACATATTATAATGTAATTTTTGTTTTAGAAATTAAATAGTAAAAATAAAGATATTTGTTAAAAAGACATAAATATTAAAGTGCGATTTTTGTTAGAATTATATTTTAAATTACTTCTATCTAGATGTATGTTTTAAGTACTTATATTTTTAATATTACTACTGATTTGGACTTATGTTCTAACTTTTATTTGGTTATCCTTTGCATTATATTTTTTTTTGTTATGCTTTTATTTGTATTTCATTTTTTAAATTTTGAAAATATTTTTTTAGAATATTTGCAATTATTTGTAGATATCCAATAATTTAAAAAAACTTGTAGAAATTTTTTAAACGGATAATAAAACAAACAACCGAATAATTTTTTTAAGGTGAGTCAGGTAGTGGGTAGACCCAACCTCTTGTCATCCTAATATTATGTAATATAGTTTTGAAAAATGTATTAAAAAACAATCTACAATAAGTATATGGGAATCATTCTATTTCTCGATTTTGAGGATAAAAAATACTTCGAAGTATTAACATCAATCCAACAAAATCGTCCTGGGAGCACTCAGTAAATATAGACTATGGAGAGAGAAGATTTTTGAGTAAAAATATAGTTGTATAGTCATTTTAGCTATTGGTTTATAAGTTTATTTAACCCCAGTGGAAACTTTTGGCAAATGAATAATCTCAATATATATATATATA
>Ga0214544_1009554_pt1 | contig 15087 bp, 10 predicted proteins | sample CNSS3metaG_FD_160074 | JGI IMG/M metagenome (GOLD analysis project Ga0214544, IMG submission 160074) | Root nodule microbial communities from cowpea collected in UCLA plant growth center, Los Angeles, California, USA - CNSS3 | ecosystem: Host-associated > Plants > Roots > Nodule | place: USA...
CAAATTTATATTCTAGGGTTTACATATATTGAAAGTTGCTGTTATAATTAGAATGAACAAAGTTAAAAAAAAAAAAAGCAATATTGATTGGTTATGTATCAATTTTTATTTTCTGATCTCATTAAGAAAAAAAAATTTATATTCAAATATTCAAGAATAATTCATAAAAGAATAGTTAACGGTTGCGATTTGTCTCAAGATTGTTTTTCAATTTTTCAATAGAAAGAAAAGGGGGGAGTATTCTAAAAAACTTCATATCTATATTTTTATTGGCAGCATGGCCGAGTGGTAAGGCGGGGGACTGCAAATCCTTTTTCCCCAGTTCAAATCCGGGTGTCGCCTGATCGATAAGAAACTGTAAATGAAAGATTATATTTGGTTGGCGTCTGGCTACTCTGGGCCTCGCTTCTATTTGGTTGGTGGTGGTTTGTACTCGGGACTCATCTCGCCCGGTACCGTCCCCTCCCTCTTCATTACTACGGGATTCCTCCCTTTGTGGGGGATTATGCTCAATTTGCGCTCGCATTCCCTGGTTCTCCTCTCTTAGGGTGTTTAATTCTTCCTCGTTCTTGCATCTCAATTCCTCCAATTGGCGGTTCATCTCTCGTTGCATCTCCGCTGCTACTGAATTTTGATCGACTGCTGCTCTTGTCAACACCATCCTGCTTCAGAATTGTCTGGCCCCACAGTGGGTGCCAATTATACCTGATCGATACTATTTCAGTGCGAAACCAGACGATCTCAAGAACCCTCTGTGTCGAACCTCCTCCTGCTCCTCCCTGGACTCCTCTTGGATCTCCCTGTCGTCTGCACTCCGGGGGTAGGGGTACCTGCAGGCACTCTGACGCTTAAGTCAGTGAGTGATAGATATGAGGTGTAATTGGTTAGTGAGAAAAGCGTACCTTTACCTGTTCACTAGGCCTTAATTTATACTAATTTCTTAATGGACCTGTTATTACTATTTGTGGGCCGTTTGTATTCGAGGATCGATTCTTTCCCTTTCCGACTGAGGTTGCACGCATCGGTTCTTTCCTTATTGGCTGAGATTGTTCTTCTGTGTATTTGTTAAAGATCAGCTCTTTCCATTCTAAGATTTGTCTGTCTGTACTTTTATCAAAGATCCACTCCTTCCTTTTTGGGGTTTGGCCGTCTGTACTTCTCAAATATCAACTCCTTCCTTTCTTGGGTTTGGTCCTCTGTACTTCTTAAATATCAATTCCTTCCTTCTTTAGGGTTTGCCCGTCTGTATTTCGCCAGATATCAACTCCTTCCTTTTTTAGCTGAGATTGCGCGCTGCCCCTCTGTACCTCTGCGTCATAATCACATGTTCCGCCTATCAGCCCTTGGGCTGGGATGTACTCGGCCAAGAGGGTCGAGAAGTACCCGGCCATCACGCTTATTGGGTTGTCAGCATTGCGCTGGATCCAAGCCCCCGTGGTTGGGCCAGAGTGTGAGGGTGTTCGTACCTGGGCAAGGATGATCCCGGCCATTTTCCCCTTACTGGGCCGGGATGTACCCGGCCATACACTAACAGTTTCTAAACATTTGTTAATTTTTTAATATTCTTATTTGTTGTTTATTTTCATTATGTAGAATACTATTTCAATATATTTTATCTAATTATTTTTTATTTTCTAACTCATTATCAATCATACTGTAATTTTTTCACCATAATTTCTGCCATATAAAAATTTAATGTAATTGTCATGAATATTTTTTTATCACCATCCAACATAATTGAAGTTCAAAAGATATAAGATCTATATTAAAATTTTATTATTATGATTATTATTTATTCTTTGTATCATTTTGATTAAGTGATGTATTATAACTTTTATTAGTGTATAAAAAAGAGATTCATTAGAATTTAAAAGATTGAAGTAAATAAACATTTAAAATATATTTTAATTTGAATATTTGTTTTCCTTTTATATTTTTTAAAAATTATTTTTAAATTTTATCAACTAGGTTTCGTTAATGTTTGCAAATTTAATAAATGTTTTGGTTCTCATGAAATTTTATTTGGTATTATAATCTAAAATGTAAATAATTATAATTTACTTTAAACTTTTATTATGATTATTATTTGTTCTTTGTATCATTTTGATCAAATGATGTTTTATAACTTTTATTAGTGTATAAAAAAGAGACTCATTAGAATGTAAAAGATTGAAGTAAACAAACATTTAAAATATATTTTAATTTGTGTAAGATCCACTTTTTCTGCTCTTATGTTTAAGGGCATGGCCATAACTATTGGGCCTAAGGGCTGGCCCATAGGGTGCTCAAAACCCCTAAACCAGCCCTAACCCCTTCATTCTTGCATTTTCCAGAAATTGTTCCCATCCTCCTCCCTTTGCTGCTACGTGAGCTCCGCTAGGGTTTGACTCCCGCTCTTCGTTGAGCTAGAAGAAACATCATTTATTCCACGTAAGTTGCTCCTCAACTTGTACCCTCTCTCTTTTCTAAGCTTTGTCTTCGTGGTTCCAACAGAGGTTCACCTTGGCAACCTCATATTCAATTTGTGCCAGTGTTTCCAGCTCTCGAATATGCTCTTGGAGTTGTAGTGCTCGTTGGCTTAGGTATCGGTTTCCTTGGCTATCATTTTCCAAGTAAGGGAAGCTAGGTTTTCATGTCTTTAAGATTAGTTTGCCTATTGTTGGTCTATTTCGTGTTCCTGCATGTTTGTATGGTGCTGTGATGGTGTGAACATGTGTGTGCCTTGTGTATCTGCTTGATTTTTGGCTCTGCACGCGTGAGAGCAGGTGGAGTTCTACTGAACTCGGCCAAACGAGCGGGTTGGTTGCTCAAAATGAAAGCTCTCGCCTAAGCGAGAACAGCAGCAACTCACCCACTATTTCGAGGGCTCGCCTAAGCGAAGGCCACTCGCTTGAGCGAGAGTAGTCTCGCCTAAGCGAGTTGGGCTAGCTTGAGCGAGACCTCGACGTGCCCTCTATTTGCAGTCTCGCTCAGGCAAAAGCAGGTAGCTTGAGCGAGGGGTTCCTCTCGCCTGAACGGGAGCTCTTTAGCCTGAGCGAGATTGATTTGAGTGTGTATGTACGTGTTTCACATGATTGGATGATGGGTGCTTTAAACAGTTTAAGTTATGATGCCATATATGCTCTATATGATATATTGGGACTAGAATTGATACGTTGGTATGATTATGCGTATGGAACATGATGGGATGGTTGGTTGTATATTGGCATGAGATTGATATGCATGATAATTTTTGGTTTGTGAGACATAATTATGGTATGGTTTAGGACGTAATTTCATGAATCTCTTGGTGAGATCTCATGGTGGTGCCTCATGGTTAGGACGTAATTCCATGAATCTCTTGATGAGATCTCATGGTGATGCCTCATGGTTAGCACGTAATTCCATGACCCTCTTGGTGAGAGCTCATGGTGGTGCCTCATGGTTAGGATGTAATTCCACGAACCTGTTAATAAGATTTCGTCGTGGTGCCTCAGTATATAACTAAGTAAGGATTCAAGTAAGGATTGCATCCTGAAACTCTAAAGAGTCAGTTAGTCTCATGTAAAGCGTACTGACTCGAGTGGTAAGAGTAGCAAGAGGCCCTAGTCTTTGGCAAGATAACGACCTTAGATGTTTGAAGGCTAACCTTGTGCATGGTAGGGTGAAAGCCATTGGCAATGGCTCTGTAGAGCAGTAAAGGCCACCACAAGTGCAAGCATTCAGTGAATCCGATTGATTATATGTATCCGGATAAATAGGTCTTAGAGTCTTGTTGATTTCTATCACATGGTTGAGTGATTTATGTGTTCTCAGCTTTTAAATTCATATGTTCAATTGTATGATAAAACCTTTTTACTCTAGCTTACCCTTTATGTTTGCTTGTGTGTCTCGTGTGTGGTTTTCTCCTTTTGCGATGATCATTAATTTATTGATGTGAGCAGTTGTGAGAACTCCTAGTGATCGCAATGGCGACGGGAATGTTGCAGCTTAGTTGGACACGGTTTGGTGTTGGGCTCGCGGTTGAGCCCACGTTGAAGAGTTATTATTATATTGTAATCTCTTGCCTACAAGCAAGCTTTTGGTCATCTGTTGAATCCTTCTGTTTTGTTAAGGGTACAGTGGTGTGCCTTAGTTTTCTTTATGGAATACTTGGATGACTGTGAAATCCTTATACTTTAAGTCACGTGCCCCTTGGATATTATAATATGTACGATGTTTTATTTGAATAGATTTATCTATTAAAATGGGACGTTAGAATTTGAATATTTGTTTTCCTTTTATTTTTTTTAAATATTTTTAAATTTTATCAACTATGTTTCATTAATATTTGCAAATTTAATAAATGTTTTGGTTCTCATGAAATTTTATTTGGTATTATAATCTAAAATGTAAACAATTATAATTTATTTTAAAGTATTTGATATCGAAGAAACAAACAACCATCTTCTAATATTGAATATTTGATAATATTATGTTTCTTTACCATAATTTTTTATTATTTTATAAAAATTAATTAAAATTAATATTGAAGTAGTAAGAAAATGGGTATGGGTATGGGTACGAGATTATACCCGTTACCCGGTGAGGATGGGGATGAGACAAAAGTTTGATACCCGTTGGATTTGGGTATTGGGGATAGGGATGAATTTTTTCTACGGGGATGGGTATAGATAACGAAACCCGTCCCCGCCCCGCCCTGCCCCGCCCCTCCCCATTGCCATCCCTACCAATACCAACATATTTTGAAGATCAACAAAAAACTAATCCCACAAATTCAATAAATACAAGTGTGTTCGTTGAGATTAATTGTAAAACCTTAGAAAATCTTAATTTTCATAAGATGTCATTGATTATCTTATTATTAAGAAGTTATAATATAAATAAATAAGAGTTAAATAAGAGTTCATTTATATCAAAGTAGTTATCTCTCTAGGAAAATAGAATTTACTTCTTATCTACCTTCAATGTAAACTCTCTCTCACCCTACCCTAAACTATCTACCTTTTTCAAAATACACTAATAAACATTCATATTTTAGAATACATAAAGTTTTTAATATACCAATATCAATATATTTTGAAGATCAAGAAAATCAAAATAATACCAAAAATTCAATGATAATAATGCTTGATCTTTGATATTAATTATAAGACTCTAAAAAATCTTTTTAAATGAGATAGAACTTTTATAAGATGTCATTGATTATTTTATTATTAAGAACTTTGGTTTAAATAGAAAAAGAAAAGTTAAATAAGAGTTCATTTATATAAAAGTAATTATTCCTATAAGAAAATAGAATTTCCTTTTTCCCTAACTTCTCTCTAAACTCTCTCACACCCTACTCTAAACTCTCTACCTTCTTCCCAATACACTAATAAAGATTAATACTTTAAAATATATTTTTTTAATATATCAATATCAATACATTTTGAAGATCAATAAAAAAATAATACCAAAAATTCAATAAATACAATGCAAGTTTGTTGAGATTAGGTGTAAGACCGTAAAAATTCATAACTTTTATAAGATTTCATTGTTTATTTTATTATCAAGAAGCTTTAGTACCTGTTAAACAAGAGTCCATTTATATAAAGGTAGCTACATCTCCATAACAATAAAATCTTCTTCTCTACCTTCTCTATAAACTCTCTCAAACCCTACTCTAAACTATCTACCTTCCTCAAAATACACTAATAAACATTCATGATTTAAAATGCATATTTTTTAATATACCAATATTATTATATTTTGAAGATCAACAAAAAAAATAATACCAAAAATTCAATAAATACAATGCTTTTTCGTTGAGATGAATGGTAAGACCTTAGAAAATCTTAGTTTTTATAAAATGTTATTAATTATTTTATTATTAAAATTTTTTAGTATAAATAAAGAATAGTTAAATAAGAGTTCATTTATATAAAAGCAACAATCTTTCTAGAAAAATAGATTTTTCTTCTTATCTACCTTCAATGTAAACTCTCTCTCAACCTACCCTAAACTCTCTACCTTTCTCAAAATACACTAATAATCATTTATATTTTAGAATATATATATATATATACTTTTTAATATACTAATATTATTAGATTTTGAAGATTAAGAAAAAAATATATAAAAAAATTCAATGAATACAATGTTTGTTCTTTGATATTAGTCGTAGGACTCTAAAAAATCTTTTTAAATAAGATAGAACTTTTATAAGATGCCATTGATTATTTTATTATTAAGAACTTTGATTTAAATAGAAAAAAGTTAATTAAGAGGCAACTATCCTCTAGAAAAATAGAATTTCCTTCTTCTAAGTAAACTCTCTCGGACCCTCTACCTTCTTCAAAATACACTAATAAACATTAATATTTTCAAATATTTTTTTAATATACTAATATCAATACATTTTCAAGATCAATCGTAATGCAAAAAAAATTCAATAAACACAATGCAAGTTTGCTGAGATTAGTAGTAAGACTGTAAAAATTCATAGCTTTTATAAGATTTCACTTATTATTTTATTATTAAGAAGCTTTAGTATCAATAGAAAACAATTAAATAATAGTTCATTTACATAAAACCATCTACCTCCCTAGAACAATAAAATTTTCTTCTTCTCTACCTTCTCTATAAAGTCCCCCGCCCCTACTTTAAACTCTTTACATTCTTCAAATACACAAATAAACATTGATATTTTATTTTTATTTTTTTAATATTTTAATATCAATACATTTTGAAGATCAATTAAAAAGTAATACCAAAAATTCAATAAATACAATGTAAGTTTGCTGAGATTAGTTGTAAGACCGTAAAAATTCTTAGCTTTTATAAGATATCACTATCTATTTTATTATTAAGAAGCTTTAGTACCTATAGAAAATAGTTAAATAAGAGTCCATTTATATAAAAGCATCTATCTCTCTAGAACAATAAAATTTTCTTCTTCTCTACCTTCTTTATAAACTCCCCCACACCCTACCCTAAACTCTCTACCTTCTTCAAAATACATTAATAAATATTGATAATTTAAAATACTTTTTATTATATATTCCAATATCAACATATTTTGAGGATCAACAAAAAATAATACCAAAAATTCAATAAATACAATGTTTGTTCATTGAGATTAATCGTAAGACCTTAGAAAATCTTAGTTTTTATAAGATGTCATTGATTATTTTATTATTAAGTTTTAGTATAAATAGAGAGTAGTTAAATAAGATTTCATTTATATAAAAACAATTATCTCTATAGAAAAATAGAATTTCCTTCTTATCTACCTTCAATGTAAACTCTCTCACTCTACTCTAAACTCTCTTCCTTTTTCAAAATACACTAATAAACATTCATATTTTAGAATATGTATACTTTTTAATAGACCAGTATCAATACATTTTTTGAAGATGAAGGAACAAAATAATACAAAAATTCAATGAATACTTGTTCTTTGATATTAGTTGTAAGACTCTAAAAAACCTTTTTAAATAAGATAGAATATTTATAAGATGCCATTGATTATTTTAGTATTAAGAAACTTTGGTTTAAATAGAAAAAAGTTAAATAAGAGTTCATTTATATAGAAACACTTGTCCCTATAGAAAAATAGAATTTTCTTCTTCTCTAATGTCTCTATAAAATCTCTCACACCCTACTCTAAACGCTCTACCTTCTTCGATATACACTAATAAACATTTATATTTTAAAATATATTTCTTTTAGTATACCAATATCAATACATTTGGAAGATCAATAAAAAAATAATACCAAAAATTCAATAAATACAAGACAAGTTCGTTGAGATTAGCTGTAAGACCATAGAAGTTCATAGCTTTTATAAGATTTTACTGATTATTTTATTATTAAGAAGCTTTAATATAAATAAAAAAACAATTAAATAAGAGTTTATTTACATAAAAGCATTTGTCTCTTTAGAAAAATAAAATTTCTTTCTTATATGCCATCTCTGTAAATTCTCTCACATCTTACACTAAACTCTCTACCTTCTTCAAAATACACTAATAAACACTAATATTTTAAAATATATTTTGTTATTGTTCCCAAATCAATATATTTGAAGATCAATAAAAAATTAATACCAAAAATTCAATAAATACAATGCTTGTATAAGATTTCATTGATTATTCTATTAATAAGAATTTTTAGTAGAAATAGAAAATAGTTAAATAAGAGTTCATTTATATAAAAGAACCCATCTCTCTACAAAAATGAGGCTGTAACAATTGGCAAATGGCGTTTATACGTGATGTTGTGACTGTAATGTGTATTTTTATGTGTCACTCACTTGTGGTTTGACATTGGAAATAGTCGTTCTTGCTTTCCCCTTTAAGAAGAGATTATGTTCCCTAAACATTTGAAGGTAAGGGTTTGAAAGAGGGTGTTGAAGTTGTCTCCTTTGTTTTGAATGTCTCCCTCTCATTCTTGCTCGTCCTACACTTGCAATGGTTGGGGGATGAAAAATTCTAGCGTTTCTTCTCATGGGGGTGTGGTGAGGAGGTTCGATTTAACACCTGTTTGCTATTGCGGTGAGAAGGCAATCACACTCACGGGATTCACATTCGCATACAGGTTTATATTTCCCTTCACCAATTGCAATCCCTGATTAGTTAATTTAGGGTTTTAATCACAATCCCTTTTTAATTCTCAGTCAACACATATAATTTCGAATACTGAAAAATAATACACAAAGTCACGTCACAAATTCAAAACGAAGTTAACATTAATAATTCTAACACTGTTAATGATTGGGCTAATTTAATACACATTTACAAAAATGAGGACGAAATTGAGATCAATCAAAATACGATGACCAATTTGAGATTTCTGAACCAAAACAAAGACCAACGAAGTATTTTAACCTTTATATAAAAGTAGTTATCTCTCTAGAAAAATATAATTTTCTTCCTCTCTACCTTCTCTCTAAACTCTCTCACACTCAGTTCTAAACTTTTTACCTTCTTTAGAGTAGACTAATAAACAATGATATTTTAATATATATATATATATATATATATATATATATATATATATATATATTAATATACCAATAGCAATACATTTTGAAATCAATAAAAGAATAATACGAAAAAATTCAATAAATACAATTCTTCTTCGTTGAGATTAGTTGTAACACCCTAGGAAATTTTAGCTTCTATAAGATGTCATTGATTGTTTTACTATTAAGAAGCTTTAGTATAAATAGAGAACAATTAAATAAGTGTTCATATATAAAAGTCATTATCTATATAGAAGAATGGAATTTCCTTCTACTTTACCGTTTCTGGCAACTTCTGTCACACCCCACTCTAAACTTTCTACCTTCTTCAAAATACCAAAATACACTAATAAACATTGATATTTTAATGTATATATTTCTTAATATACCAATATCAATATATTTTGAAGGTCAATACAAAAAATAATACCAAAGTTCAATAAATACAATGCAAGTTGGCTAAGATCGGTTGTAAGACCATAGAAATTCATAGCTTTAATAAGATTCCATTGATTAATTTATTATTAAGAAACTCTAGTATAAATAGAAAATAGTTAAATAAGAATTCATTTATATATAAGCAGCTATCTTACTACAAAAATAAAATTTCTTTTTTTCTTTAAACTCTCTTATACCTTACTCTAAATTCTCTACTTTCTTCAAAATATACTTATAAACTTCGATATTTTAGAATATATATTTTTTAATATACCAATATTAACAAATTTTGAATATCAATATAAAAATAATACTAAAAATTCAATAAATACAATATTTGTTCTTTGAGATTAAATGTAATAGCCTAATTTTATTTTTAAATAAGATAAAACTTTTATATGATGTCATTGATTATTTTATTATTAAGAAGTTTTATGTAAAAATAGAAAACCATTAAATAAAATCTATATAAAAGCAATTATCTCTTTATAAAAATGGAATTTCCCTCCTCTCTACGTAAACTCTCTCAAACCTTACTTTAATCTCTCTACCTCCCTCAAAATATGCTAATAAACATTGATATCTTAATATATATATATATATATATATATATATATATATATATATATATATATATATATATATATATATATATATATTAATACGTTTTGAAGATCAATACAAAAATAATACAAAAATTCAACAAATAAAATGCTTTTTATATCTCTAGAAAACACTTAAATAAGAATTCATTTATATATAAACAATCATGTTTCTAAACAAATAAAATTTCCTTCTTATTTACCTTATTTGTAAACTCTGGTACACTCTACCCTAAACTCTCTACTCTCTTCAAGATCCATTAATAAAAATTGATATTTTAGAATATATATTTTTTAATATACTGATATCAATACATTTTGAAGATCAATAAAAAAAATAATACCAAAAATTCCGTAAATACAATATTTGTTCTTTGATATTAGTTTTAAGTAAGGTAGTCAAAATCGAGATTTAAATCCTAAAATCGTAAGATCCTACGTGTTTACATCGTATTTACGAGTTAGATTCTACGTGTACAATGGTAACATAGTATGATCATAAGATCACCGTACAAGATGGTAATATAAATTTACATTTTCTTTCAATTTTTTGTTGCACGACCTCTTTCACCTTCTTAAGTAAATAAATTCAGTTTAAATTAAACATAAACCCAACTAAAAGTTAAAAAAATATATTTTTACATGTGTAGTCATCACATTTCATCCAATTTTAAATTAATACAATTGTTGTTAAAATTCATTTCCCCGTTAAAAATTAATACAAAGTGTGAACATCACAACACCAACCAACTATTTTATTATTTAAAATTTAAAAGTTAAAATTGGATTAATTTCTAGTTTTACTAAAATCAACCATTGTTTTATTGTTTCATTGCTAGAAGATTAGTTAATTTGCACTCACAAAAAAGTAAAAAAAAAAAAAAAAAAAAAAAAAAAAAAAAAAAAAAAATATAAAAAAAAAAAAAAAAAAAAAAAAAAAAAAAAAAAAAAAAAAAAAAAAAAAAAAAACTCTAAGATACTCACCAAAGGTACCTATTGTCACACAATTTGTTTTTTTGTTCTGCTTCCATCATTTTTAGCTCTTTACCTTCATTTGTGTCTCACGTTTATACATTTATATATTCATTTTGTTTAGAAAACAAAATGCAAAACCATCTAATGTTATAATGGTTTGTGGCTTGAAAAAACGCAGTTAATATTGTAATGGCTGGAAAAAACATTGTTAATACTGTAATGACTTGTGGTGTTTCTAACCCTCCTTATAGTGATGGAGTGATGTGTTAGTATTCTAATGGCTTGCGATGCTTCTAACCCTCCATCTACTTATGTTGTCGACAACTCACAAAATGTTCACTCTTAGATTTGTGTACAATATTACAATTTTGCGTACAATTTTATAATTTTGCGTGCAATATTATAATCTTAAATTATAATTTTGTATACAATATTATAATCTTAAATTATAATTTTGTACAAATACTATATAATAATTTTTTTAATATTTGAAGGGTATATTTCTTGTAATACAAGTGTTTAGGATGGTAGATTTTGATTATAAGTCAACCATGAGTTCTAAATGGGGATGATGAACATTTGGTTAGGTCAAACCTAAGGTGGTGGCGAAGAAGACGATGTTCTTGCTATCCCAGCTCTACAGGGGGATAATGTTCTTATTAATATGTTTTATGAAAGAGATTTTAGTTTTTCTTTTAATTTGAATTTTGCTATTAAATGAATTAAGTGTAATAAAGTGTTGAGAAAGTCATGAATTTTTTAAACTTAAGCTTGATTAAATATTTACAAGGGATTAATTTTATCTTTCATGAATGTATGTTTGGTGATATATAGTATATTTCTATAAAAAGAAGTGAAATCTGATATCCGTGTTACGATCCCACGATATACGCTTATATGAAATTCTAATAGAAAACAGGTAAATAAGAGGTCATTTATATAAACTCTTTCTGTTATGACAAGATGAAAAAGAAATCTCCTGCCTCTTCACCCCGAAAAGTCTCAAGCTATGCGAACATTCACCAAGTCCAAGCTATGCTTAAACTTGGCAGAAGACAAAGGCTTAGTCAACATATCTGCGGGATTGTCTACGGTGGATATCTTCTCTATCGAGAACGATTTGTTTTCAATTACATCGCGTATGAAATTCAACCTGACATCAATATGCTTTGATCTTTCGTGATAAACTGAATTTTTAGCCAAGCACGATGCACTTTGACTATCACAATAAAGTATACGCCTTTGCACATGCAAACCCAAGCTATCAATAAGACCTTGCAACCATATACCTTCTTTGACTCCTTCTGTCAAAGACATGTATTCCGCTTCAGTGGTAGACAAAGCAACAGTAGGCTGAAGTGTTGCTTTCCAACTAATAGCACAACCATAAAGAGTGAAGATATAACACGTCAAAGATCTTCTTTTCACAAGATTTCCACCATAATCAGAATCTGCATAACCAATAAGACCACACTCAATATCATTGGAACCATAAACCAAGCATATATTACTAGTACCTTTTAAATATCGCATAATCCACTTCACAGCTTCCCAGTGAGCTTTCCCAGGATTACCCATAAATCTACTAACCACACTCACAGCATGAGCCAAATCTGGTCTTGTACAAACCATTGCATACATCAAGCTCCCAACAACACTCGAGTAAGGAACCTTATTCATATAATCCTTCTCTTCATCAGTACTAGGAAGAGTGCTAGCATCAAGTTTAAAATGTGCTGCCAAAGGAGTACTAACAGGCTTAGAATTCTCCATTTGAAAAGACTGCAACAACTTTTCAATGTATTTCTTCTGAGATACATAAAGTAGACCTGCATTCCTGTCTCTCCAAATCTCCATTCCTAAAATCTTCTTGGCTGCACCCAAATCCTTCATCTCAAACTCACTGTTTAACATAGCTTTAAGAGCATCAATATCAGTCTTGCTCTTAGCTGCAATTAACATGTCATCCACATATAGTAACAAATATATATAGGAACCATCTTGCAACTTCCTACTATAAACACAATTATCAAACTCATTTCGAACAAAATTATAGGAAACCATAAAAGCATCAAACCTCTTGTACCATTGCCTCAGGCTCTGTTTTAAACCATACAAGGACTTTTTTTAGCAAACATACATGGTTCTCTTTTCCAACCTCAAGGAATCCATCTGGCTGCGACATATAAATTTGCTCCTCTAAATTCTCATGCAAGAATGCAGTTTTCACATCAAGTTGCTCTAACTCCATATCTAAAGCGCTCACCATGGCCAACAAAACTCGAATAGTCTTATGTTTTACCACAGGTGAAAACACTTCATGGTAGTCAATTCCCTCTTTTTGTGAAAAACCTTTTGCCACAAGTCTTGCCTTGAATCTAGATGGTTCAACATCAAGAATCCCTTCTTTCTTCTTGAACACCCATTTGCATCCTACTGGCTTTACACCTTTAGGTAATGGTACTAACTCCCAGGTCTGATTTTTCTTAAGTGATTGCATCTCCTCATTCATGGCAATTAACCATTCTGATGCTTCTTTACTTTGGATTGCATTCTTATAGGATTTAGGCTCATCATAATAGAGATTTTCACCAACTGCCAAGGCATATGAAACAGAGTTAGTATCAACAACACATGTAACATCTGCATACCTTGCAGGTTTTCTGATTTCCCTTTTTGTTCTCCTTGTTGCTATACTTTGAGGTTCTTCTTGGACATTACTAGATTGATCTATCGGATCCAAATTTTCTTTATTTGAATCTTCAACCTCAAGCTCCACCTTTTGATGAACTCCCTTATTCCCTGCAATATTTTCAACCTCCTCTTTTTGGCCAAACATAGCAGACTCATTAAAGGTAACATCTCTGCTAATAATAAACCTTTTATTTCTATTATTTTCAGTACACCATAATCTATATCCTTTGACACCCGTAGGATACCCAAGAAATATACATTTCATTGCCCTAGGCTCTAATTTACCATCATTCACATGAGCATAAGCAGGACAACCAAATATACGTAAACCAGAATAATTAGAAGGTTTACCAGATCATACCTCTTGAGGAGTCTTTAAATCAATAGCAGTAGATGGAGACCTGTTCACCAAATAGACAGCAGTATTAACTACTTCAGCCCAAAATTCTTTTGAGAGACCAGCATTTAAACGCATGCACCGAGCACGCTGAAGTAGTGTTTGATTCATCCGTTCAGCGACACCATTCTGTTGTGGTGTATGTCGTACTGTAAGGTGCCTGACTATACCTGCTTCTTTGCAGTAATCATCAAACTCTGTATTGCAGAACTCCAGTCCATTATATGTTCTTAGAGTCTTGACTTGTTTCCTAGTCTGTTTCTCAACCATAGTCTTCCACTCCTTGAACCGTCCAAACACTTCATCCTTCGTCTTCAAAAAATACACTCAAACCTTTCTAGAGTAGTCATCGATAAAGGTCACAAAATACATGCATCTTCCATGAGACAAGACAGGGGAAGGACCCCATAAATCAGAATGAACATATTGTAATTTTTCAGTTGAAGTGTGCTTACCGTGACAAAATTTCAGCCTGCGTTTTTTACCCATAACACAAGATTCACAAAATTTCAATTTCCCTGTCACCGCTCCACCCAACAATCCTTGTTTACTTAACACAACAAGACCACGTTCACTCATATGATCCAATCTACGATGCCATAATTATGTATTATCAACATGTTGCTCTAAGGAATGGGATACAGACACCGTTCCCTGAAAGGAATGGCCAAGCATAACATAAATTCCATGTTGTAGCTTTCCTTTCATGACAACCAGAGCACCTTTGGAAACTGTAATTTGTCCATCTTTTCCTAAAAAATTGTACCCTTGTTTGTCTAAGGTACCAACAGAGATCAGGTTCTTTCGCAAGCCAAAAATATACCAAGCATCAAACGTTCTAACAATGCCATCATACATTTTTATCTACACAACGCCACTTCCTTTCACACCAAGCTCCTCATCATCACCCAACTTTACACTGCCATTCCATTCTTTAAATGAACTGAACAACTCCTTGTTAAAAGTCATGTGATAAGAAGCATCGGTATCCATGA
>Ga0214544_1009558_pt1 | contig 15084 bp, 7 predicted proteins | sample CNSS3metaG_FD_160074 | JGI IMG/M metagenome (GOLD analysis project Ga0214544, IMG submission 160074) | Root nodule microbial communities from cowpea collected in UCLA plant growth center, Los Angeles, California, USA - CNSS3 | ecosystem: Host-associated > Plants > Roots > Nodule | place: USA...
CCCACAAGCAATGATTTCAACAACTTAGCCCAATGTACCTTGTCCCCAACACAAGAATCCAAGGAAAATTAAACTCAAAAGGAAAAGTGATAGACAATGGACTCAAGCAAAGCTAGAAGTTCAAGAAAAGAGACTTATACTCACAAGAATATTAACCCAGAAATAAGCACAATACATTATGTATATCCAACATAACAACAACAACTTCAGAATCCCATCGATGGAGCAGTGATAGCAAAGTGCATCATGAACGGCAAACTGATGAACCTTGTGTTGCACTAAATGGGAAAGAACCAAGACTAAAACCCTGGATTGAATCACCTCATCACCAACAGGAACATTCAGCAGCTTCCAGAACGTGCCAATGTTTTTTTTCTTCTGCACCGCTCCAACTCTATTTTTCTCACACAACCACTTTATGCGTTATATTTGGACCAACAGTTAATCAACCCCTATATAGCTGCTGCACTGTATGGCAAAAATACTAGAATTGACGGTCGTTTGCTTGGTTGGATTACCACCGCTTCAATTCCCAAATAACAATGTTGCAATGCTTGAGATTTGGCTGCACCTTGCGTGATGGTTCCAGCTACTTCCAACTCCAATTTCATGTGGCAGTTGTGCTTCTCCAATTTAAGACTCTGCTGGAATCACTTTGCCCCTAATGATGCACCAAAATTTCCAGCCATCACCGCTCGAAAAAAAAGGTGTATGTTGCTGCCACCACGCTTGAACTAACAAATGGAATGGAGCATGCAGCTATTGCTTCAAATTCAATCTTCAATTGCAATTTCAGATTAGCCCAACTTTCAACTCTGCACCAAATCAAACAAAATTATGCTGCTATGAGGATAAATGAGAGGCTGCCAATTTTGCTGCAGTGAAAGCTAATTGCGCAGAATGAAAGGAATAGTTGATGCAGTAGTTTGCGAAGCCAACGAGAATCACTAAGGCTACAACATCTTTATGTGCTAGTTGGACCAATGAAAAAATCTCAAATTCCAAGCAAAAGTAGTCACACTATCAACAGCTCAAACTGAATGCAAACCAATTGTCCTGCATAAAAAAAAAAGATTGCCACCAAGCCAATTCAAAATATTACAGCTTCTTGTTCTAGTTGGTTGATTGTTCCAGCTGCTTTTAAAGTCCATCAATTCAAATCATTCATACAACACGCTGCACCAATTTTCACGTATTTGGTGCTACAATGCTTGTTGCACCGCTTGGAATAAAAAAATGTGGCCAATTGCTCACACCTCATGTTCGATGCTTCTAGTGCCCACCGCTGGTCAATGGAGCAGTATTGGATTCTTTGTATCATAATGCCTATCCAATAAATGTGTTGAGACAGCACCGCATGGACTAGAACATGGTGTGGTTAATGGCTTGGGATAATTCCAATTGGCTGCTCCATAAGTTACCACCGCATGAGTTTTGAGTTTTAACCCACTTTCACTGCACTAAATTGGTTGTTGTTCAATCAAAATGTGCACCACAAAACTGGCAATTGCACCGCTTCAAACTCTAGCCGCATCAAAACTAATCCTGAAAGTTGCAGCTCATAATTTCCTAACTCCACCTGTTCCACAACTGATTAATGCACCACTTGAAATAAATATAAATAAATGTTGCTGCACACTCACAACTAGACTTGTTATTTCACCAAGTTGCTTCCTACACTGCCACCAAATCAGAAATAGTGCTGCACCACTCAACCTCAAAAAGCCAAAGGAAAATTGCTAAGAAAATTCTCGCTGCACCAAATTCACTAAGATAAAATGGCAAGACTTGTCCACCGCTTGGACCAGAACACTTGCTATCAAAAGGAAATGGAAATGGGCATCCCTTTTTGCTGCACCGCTTGGCACCTCTACATCACTGCAAGAGGGCTTTGGTTGCTGCACAATTTTCGCAAAAAAATTTGATCAACGCTGCACCAAACTACTTAGAAAGGATGCCAGCGAATGGATTAGCCTACTGCAACACCACTGCCAATTACCAGAAGAAATTTTGCACTGAAAGGAATTCCTCTTCCCAATTTGCACTGCCTGAAACAACAGCCAAATCAAATTTATCATGAATGTGGTAGGTTCACCTTTCCAATTTGCACTCAGGACATGCTCCAAAAGAATTATCTGCACTACTTGTTCCACTTCAAATCACATCACCGCAAGCTTCACCATTTCAGATTGTGTGTACCGAATGAAGCTTGAACCACGAGCTGTTGTACTGCACCATTTAAGATCCAAAACATTACGGCCTACTGCTGCAACATATTTGTTGCACAACACTTTCACAAAAATGGTTGCTATTGTCACGTGTCAAACAAAATTGGTTTGTTGCTCTAGCTTTCACCGAATCATTTTCATAAACACATGGGCTGCAACCAAATTTCACCAATTCAATTGACCCAATTGGTCTCCAATCGCCACGGATCTGGCCAACATCTCCAATTTCAATTTCTCCACCAAAGATCTGTAGTTCACCGAATAAAGTTGTTGCAATGTACTGTACCAATTTAAAGACACGTTCCCATTGAGCTAATTAATTAGAGAAAAAAAAACCAAATAGATTACAAGTTGCTGCCATTTTGTTAATGTGCTTCTCATTGAGTCAAATTGACAACACGCAACGAGCCAAAATAGATGATGAAGAGAACACTACGGCAGCACCCAAACACGAAACAAATTGGAGAATGAAAACAACCACCACAACTTGAATGGAAAAGAAGACGAGCACGCAAAAACGAACCACGAGAAAACCCACTCAATGAACGAGACCAACACGACAGAACCAAAAATGCGAAAAATTTGAGAACGACAATTCGAAACGAATTCGAAAGAGAAACAACCGAGCTCTGATTACCATATGATGAAGGATCGTCTCGGATTTGGGGAGGAATTCATCTAGAACAAAAATGGGTATGAACCCTAAAACGAAAAGGGGGAAAATGGAGGACGTCGATTGGGGGTTTTTGCGGAACGGAAGGAAATCACGCCACTTGGAGGAGATTCCAAGATAAGTGAGGAAGATCCGCCACTTTGAATCGGAGATTCAAAGATAAGGATCGGTGGTTCTGGGGAGAACCTCGAGACTTGAGAGAAAACTCACTGTTTCATAAAACTCAAATCTGAATACAAATGTGTCTCACAAGGGCTTATATACTATGGGCCGAAACACAAAAAGGCCCAACATAACTTAAGGTCCGAAAAAGCCCAAACAAAAACATTACAAAAAATATATAAAAAAGTTCCTATTCTACGATCTGAAGCTAATTTGAGATCTCTTTGAAGATCCTAGTCATGATTCCATCATCTGTTTTCTAATCCCTTGATGGTCCCGAACCACGCCTCCATCAAAATAGTCTGATCTGTTGCTTCTTCTTTTGGTTCCTTCTCTAATCTCATACAACCTCAGTTGGAGTGTTAGATGCATTACTCTTATGCATCTCCAATCTCTTCAACATGTCTTGTGCATACAAGGATTGATGCATCACAATATCACTCTATGTTTCTGTAAACTCAAGTCCAAGGAAGTAACTTAGCTTACCTAAGTCACTCCTCTCAAACTTGTTTAGCATCTGAACCTTGAACTCATGTATTAATTTTTTAGTACTTCTCGTGACCAACAGGTCATCAACATACAAACACACTATCAATTTTTCTTATTTTCCTTCACTTTGACATCACTACACATATACACCATGTTTATGGGCACACTTCTAAAATCCAATAATGCTCATGAATTTGTCAATTCTTTGGTTATAGGCTCTAGGGGCCTGTTTGAGCCCGTATAAGGCCTTCCTAAACCTGTACAAGATATTTTTTTGCTCTCTGTTCTCAAACCCTTTTGGCTGCACCACATACACTTCTTCCTCTAGCTTTCCATTTAGGAATGTTGACTTTACATCTGATTGATGGAAAGTTCAGTGCAGCTGAGTTGCCAATGAAACCACAAGTCTAATTATTTCAATTCTAGCTATAGGTGCTTACACCTCCCCATAATCAACTCCAGGCCTTTGTAGAAACCCCTTGGCAACTAGTCTAGCTTTACGTCTGACCATAGCATCTTGCAGATTGACTTTTGCCTTATACACCCATTTCAAGGTCATTGGTTTTTATCAACAAGCAACTCAGTTAACTCCCAGGTTTGATATTTTCAAATGGACTCAATCTCCTATTGCATCACCTTCCACTATTTCTCATTAGTGGATGTTTGCTCAAAATCAATAGGCTCAAATTCAGCTATGAAAGCATAGTGAACAAAATATCCTTCAGAGGTGACAGTAGCATTATAGAATAGTTCATAATCTTTCAAATGAGATGACAGCTGAAAAGTTCTTGAAGTTATCCTTAGATTGATACCCTAACCAACAAAATATATGTGAATTGCAACAGACTCACCCTGATATAGATGCATCATCAAACAATATTATCTTCTTGTTATATTGACTTCTACCTTTAGGTTCTTCTTTCATCAACCACCATGTCTATACTTACAATGACATGACCAATCTCAAGATCAAACAACTTATACCCTATAGTAGAATGATAACCATCCAATATTAGTGGCACTCTTTTATCATTCAGTTTCTTCCTTAGCTGGTCTGGTATGTGCTTGTAGTAGACCGAGCCAAACACTCTCAAATGATCAACATTAGGCTTTGCTTTTGGTCCACGCTTCCTTTGGTATGAAAACCTTCAATCTCTTTATAGGAGTTTTGTTAAGAACATATGTGGTTGTCATCGCAACCTCACCCCATAGAAACTTTGGCAAACTTTTATTTTTCAACATGCGTTTGGCCATATTCAATATGGTTCAAATCTTCCTCTTTCTTGCTCCATAGTGTGTTGGTGTGTATGGGTGAGTTATCTCATGAATTATACCTTCATCTTTACAAAAATGTTTGAACACAAGTGAGGTGTATTTCCCTCCTCCATATGTTCGTAGCAATTTCAACTTTATGTCACCTTTCCTCCTAGCCATGTGTTTAAACTTCTTAAACAACTTTAGGACTTCACTCTTTCTCTTGAGCAAATATGATTGTCTTCCTGGTCCAATCGTCAATGAACAATAAAAAGCTTGCTACCATAAGGAGTCTCAAACTACATTGGACCACAAACATCAATGTGTATTACCTCTAACTTCTATCTTAACTCCTGAGGCAAAAGTTTTTGAAAATTGCCTCTGGTTTGTTTACATTAAATACACTATTTGCACAAAGATTCAAGAACACTAACTAGTGGCAAGCCATTAACCATTGTACATTGGCTTAGTTTGGACAAATCCCTGAAGTTTAGGTGCCCAAAATGTAGGTGTCATAGCCACTATGATGCATTTTCTATAACAGAATAACACTGGTATTTGACAACATTCATCACCACATAAAATGTTCTATTCTTGGACAAACATGCTTTTACAATCAGTTTGCTATTCTAGTAAAAAAAGCTGGGACAGTTGTCCTCCATTGTCATCACAAATACCTTTTGCAAAAGTTGACCAAAACTCAACAATTTTGTCTTTAATCCTGGCACATACTATACCTCTTCAATCACTGCCGCTCTTCCATCATCCCTACGCAACATAACCCCGTCATACCCTTCTGCACTAAGGCTCCTGTCATCAGCAAATTTAATGCTTCCATGAGTCACTTCCTTCATCTTCACAAACCACTCCTTCTTGCCCGTGATATGGGTGAAAGACCCTGAATCAAAAAACAAAGAAGCATCTTCATATTCATCAACACTTTTTCTAACCATCAACATCATGGCTTTAAAATCTGATGTATCATCTTGGGCCAAATGAGCATGGTTTTTAACTAGTTCTTTGCACCATCTCGTTTCGGTTAGTACAAACAACCTTGGTGCAAAGATTTGATAAAGCAAAGTGCATAAGATCACATGTGGTTGATGGAGATTGATGAAGATCTTTTTTATGATCATGTTTCTATAGTGTTAAATTTGGAAATAATATGTAGAATATGATGTTTACCTGTTGTACAATATTCATATGCTATATGACATAGGTCAAATGTCTTGTTAGTCTTAGTGTATCCTTTTTAATCTGTTAAAATGGGTTTTACCAGGTTAAAATGCTTATTATATATAGTTTTTAGTATGAGTGTATTTAATCAGTTGAATTATTTTTTAATCGACTGATTTCACTTTAGTTAAGTGAAATCAACAAAATGTATGGACAAATCAACATGTTGAATTCACTTAAGACCAAACTATATAAGTTGTCTTTTAGATAACTGAGGCATGATTTTGAGTTTTTTAGCACGAAAAACACTCATTCATCTTTGGAAAAATCTCTCTCTCTCTCTGAATCACACAACTACAAGTGGTAGATTGAAGATCTTAATGGATCTTGGAGGCGAAGTGCATTACATCATTCAATATCTTTTTACTAAATGTGTTTTTAAAATTTATTGATAAATTTATTTATAAACTTTTTTAATATAATTTTTTTATTTCTTTAAATAATATAATATTACTTTTATTTATTTAAATTAATCGTGTATTACTTATAGTGAGAAATCAGTTATGTTCTTATAGAAGGATAATGATATAATGAGTCTCACAATTTGACCCTTTTTATACTTGTCTACGTGTCATGTGACGTGAAATTAGGATTTTGATTTTTCAATTTTTTTGAATTGCTTTGACATGGCATTAAATGGACACAGGCGCGCATGAAAGAAAGAAATTGTTTAAAGGAAAGAAAGGTATGCAAACAAAGGGGTTAGGAGAAAAAAAGAGGAAACTAGGGTTTCATATCGACTGTAACGGGCCATTCTTCTTCCATTTCTTCTCCCATATCGATGACACCAAAGGTTTGAGAGACACCCTTTCATTTCCTCTTCAGGAGTGAAAGCAACTTCCTCTTCGTCTTCATCTCTTCTAGCAAGCCCATAGAGGAATAGTCGTCGTACAACCAACCCTTGGTGCAAGTGTTGGCAGATGTGTTATCACTCGCAATCGAATGTTTGGGCCGCCACCAATTTCCTCCTTTTTCCCCATTTATGGGTTTGAAGTTGTAGTACAGATTTCGTGTTGGGTGTGGAGTGGGGAGCGTCAATCCACCAATTTGAGAATCAAGTTGCTTTTGAAGGTGGAACCCGCAAACTATGAACTCCACTATCGTCTAAGGTCTCCACCGATGAAGGCAATTGTTGTTAAAGTAGTGGTTGGCGTGATCAATGTCCCCTTTTCTTTTTTCGCGTGAAACCCCTTTCTTCTTCTCGTTCTACAGATTGTGTGACTAAACCGCTTACCCACCACCGGATTGATTCCTTTAGCAAACACTGATGTCAACGTCATCATTTCCCACCACAACTATTACAAGAAACTCCATCGCCACTGCCTACATTTGTTGTGAATAATGTGATTGAGGTAATGAATGTTGTGATTTTTCTCTTCTTGTGTGCATACATGTGATGGTGTTAGATCAAGATGGAGGCATTGGAGAGGTAATGAATATTGTGTTGTCTGTTCACCTGAGTGCCTTATGCGTGTAGTCTCTATTTTTCAAGTGTTGGCCAAGGTGGAGATGGTGATTGTAAAGTGCTAAGAATGGAGGTTGGACGAAGATATGCAAGTTCACCATAAACAAGTATACATAACTTCACTTTTTGCTTGCCCCAAATTTTCTTGTTAGGTAATGCATTCATATTTGGTTTAGTTAATTATTTGTTTTAAATATGGTTTAGGAGTGGCATGTGCTTGGTAATGGGTTGTTTGATACATGTATGTGCCTGGAGGCTTGGACCCTATTAGGAAAAGGCCCAAGATGGACACTTGAAGCATTGGACCTCAAGGGTTACACCATTTGGTGTTGTTTGGTATTCTATGTGGCTACTTTGTTGCTATTTTATTTGTATCCCAATGTTTCTTTGATTGATGAAGAGTTTATGTGGTGTCTTAGGTGTATGAAATCTTGATTAATGTTGTTGATGAAGCTCAAGCTAGGTTTCCTTCTAGGATTGATGTTATTTTGGTTGTAGATGATTTTATGAGCATCACCGACAATGGTTGTCAGATTAGAGAAAAGTTTGAGGAGGATCTCAATGTCATGCTTCCTAAGTGTGATGTTATTATTAATAAGTAGACAAGTTATACTTTCAATTTCTCAGTCAATACAAAAATCATTCAAGTCTTGAAATCTCATGCCAATTATTAATTTCACTCTTGCATGCAATTTGTTGGAACATAAGATATGTATGAATATTCAAATTCTTTTAGCATTTTCTATTTAGGAGTAGTAACCAATGATTTTTGTTATTTAGGCGATTTTTGACAAAGATAGAATTTCCAAGTCAAAGAAAGGTGTCTTGATTGTTAACAATGCTAGAAAGGCTATCATGGATACCCAAGTAGTTGTTGATGCTTGTTGAAATTTCCATATGGCAGGTAATGCTAAAACAATTCACAAATATATTGTCTAAGTAGCAAAACAAGAAAACTACTATTTTAAGTTGATGATATTCTAGAACATTCATGGTTCTTATATGCGTATATAAAATCAAATTATCAACTACTGATTTTTTTTTTAAAAAGTCTAAGATGACTTATGTTACCCTAGAAGTATATTGTGTATGCAGCTTGTGCTTTCGATTTTTGTGTGTCATTTGAAGTACTTCATGTTCCTTAATCTGATCAATTGGATAAATCCTGAAGTATATTGGTGTTATAGTTTTAAGAGTATGCATAGTTGCATGCTTGTGGGTAGGAAATCTATACCGTTGGTACGTTCTTATAGGTCTTATTCTAAATCGCCATTGTTAGTATTAGGACAATAAATATAGTTGAATGAAATAGGACTACATGATTGATTATTTAATGTTTATTTACTATACCTTATACATGTTTACTTGCTAGTTTTGGCTCTTATCTACGGTATTTAACTTTTTTACAATTTATACAATGTTTCCTTACCTAATACTTTTACATTGTCTAACCTTTAACCATTATTACCAATTTTTGAATAAACTACGATATGCAAAAGAGGGAGCAAGAGATATTATCGACATAACTTGTGTTGACTTGCCATGGCAAGAATGGCTTGAAGTTGATAGGAGAAACATTGAGATTCCTAAGGTTAAATACTTATTTTGATTATTATTTTCACATAAGAAATTTATTTTATGAATATCATGTCCTCTAAATTTATGTGTAAAACATTTAGTTATTCATTCGTCCAACAAGATTCTAATGGCTTAATTGTGCTCAATATTGGGAGTTATATAAGTGGAGTAGATCTTTGCCAAAATGGTAATGAGCATGATGATGACTTTAGTCTACAATCCATGCATGATAAAATGCTAGAGGTGGTATGTGTTTGTGGAGCATGGTACTTGAGAAAACTTTAGGTACGTGATGATTCTAACAATAAATGAGTCAAAACGACACACATTCTTTACTCTAAGTTCATTGTCCCTCATCCTTTACTAAGTTATAAAATTACCCATTTTTAGTTGTGGTGTTATTTTGTGCTTGATATTATTAAGATCTGATTATTTTGTTTCCATAAGAAACATTTTCTCACTATATTTACTTGCATATAAATTGTTTATATTTTAATTTAATTTTGTAGAATATTGGAATTCTTATTACGTTTGGAGTCTTGTCATGTGTTTAGACTTGATAGGGTGGTCTTAGTAGTAGCATTACACTAGTACTTGACCTAATTATTACTCTAATTTGGTGCTTAGTCTTTTTTTTAAAATGCTTATTGTATGAATCTAATCTAGTTTTATACATTCAGAAGAATATTATTGAGAGTCTCCCGACTCTCTTTTCATCTTATTTCCATGTACAAATAAATACTTGCAAACATTCTAATAGCAGTTAAAACATCTCTATTGGCATAATTTAATCAAATTATTTTAATGTCATTTCTATAACATTTAACAGTGTATAATTTTGATGTGCTTGTGTCTTTCACTATCATGAAATGGTAAGTTATTCAACAGAGTGTTTATTAATGTAGTTTGAAAATAAAAAAAGCTCATTAGCTTATGTATTTTTGATTGGTAGGGAGTATGTGAATTAATTTCTTTTCTTGAATTCTAAGTTATTTTAAGACAATTGTGTATTATGAAATTTGTTACTTTCTTTGATTTCAATCATTCATGATATTGGAATACTTTTATAGATAACAATTTACAATTTCTTGTAGATGTGTTGTGAGTGGTTTTGGAAAGATCACAATGTATGTTTTAGAAAAGCTAATTGTTTATGGTGCTCTTCCTATTTCAGTATCAAGTAATTTTTTTATGAATATAGGGGGTTACTGCATGTAATAGGGTGTTATCTGTATTATTTTATTCTAGTGAAAATGAAATTTTGTGCTTGGTAAATAAATCTAAGATTCTCATTGTCTTATAATTTTAAGTACCTTTGTATATCATGTCTCTTCAAGGAGTACTTTTTTAACAAAAGCATTTGTCAGATACCAGGGATATTCGTTTAGATGAAAGTGGATTTAACTGCATGAAAATATCATTTTTGAGAGACATCAAAGCTCAACAAAGAAGCTTGTGATTTGTATCATTTCTATTGTTTTTTTATGCTTTCTGCTTGAGAATTTATATAGTTTTACTATCCTTGTTGTTAAATTGACAATATGTAGGGACTATTCAAAAGCATATGCTCAGTCCAAATATTATGATGAAGCAAAGCAATGGAATGAAAGGTGAGATGTTGCATTTGCTTGTGCTTCTTAGAATGAAATTAATCAATTTAGTGTCATTAATTTGGTCAATTCAGGTTGTCGTATACTAGTTATGAAATTGTGTCAAACTCAATGGCTAGAATTACCAACAAAAGGCCATTGACTAAAACATCTGAGAAGATTATTTCTAATGCTCAAAAAAATTGTGGAAACTGAGGCAGCTCCTCAAGCCAAGTAAGTTTCATTAACATTATTATTACTAGGACTCAAAGACCTTTTTCTCATGTTGTGTTGATGAGTGGAAATGCGTTGAAGTTCTTTGTGTGTTTGATGAGTTTGATTTTAATGACTCATTGAATGTGTTGACATGTATTACAGGGCAAAGATAATGGGGTGGCCACCAATCAGATCCCATAAGAAAAACAACCTTCAGGAGAATGAGGATGTTGGGATTTATGTGAAAGAAAGCATGGATTGAGCCCCTTACCTTAGGAAGATAAAGTTGAAGAGGATTAAAAGTGTAGGTTGTAATTTTTTTTAGAACATAATACTTTCAAATAGTTGTAATTACTTTTACTTATGGAAGTGTAGAAAATATTACAATACCATTTTGCAATATATGGACAAATTTTAAATTTCATTATATATTAAAAGTGTTTTAATTAATAGTTTAAATTTTATTTATTTTATTTTATTTTTATAGTAGAATATATTTATAACATTGTCATGGTCTTTGTAACTTGTGTGTTCGATGTTTTAACTCAAATCCATTTACTATTGTGAGAACTACGTAATTGAATGAGCACGACCATACAAAATCATACAAAGAAAAATGTAGATACTTGTACACAGAAAGCCATTTAATTTTGTTCCTATTATTGTGTTAGTAGTGGTTTTACTAGTATCAATGAATGTTGACTTGGTCAAACAATTAATAAAAATTAATAGTGTATTTCATAGTGTATTGGGAGTAATCATTTACTGTTGTAGGAATTACTTAATTGAATGATTACAACCATATGTACAAAATCTTACAAAGAAAAAGACAGATACTTGAACTCACAAAGACATTTAAGTTTGTTAATGTTACTGTTTTAGCAATAAATGGTGGTTTTTCTAATATTAGTGAATGTTGACTTAGTCAAGCAATTAATGAAAATTAATAGTGTATATAATACCATATTGGGAGTAACCATTTACTGCTGTAGGAACTCCTTAATTGAATGAGCACGAATATATGTGCAAAATCTTACAAAAAAAAACATAAATACTTAAAAATAGAAAGACATTTAAGTTTGTGATTATTATTGTGTTATTGTGTTAGCAATAGTGGTGGTGGTTTTTCTAGTATTAGTGAACTTTGACTTAGGAGTAACCATTTAATGTGGCATTTAAGTTTGTTACTATTATTGTGTTATTGTTATTGTGTTGTTCTGTTAGTAGTAAATGGTAGTTTTTTTTTGTATCAGTGAACATTGACTTGGTCAACCAATTAATGAAAATTAATAGTGTATTGAGATTAAGTGTTGTCCTTACTTAAAAATGAAAAATTCAATGTATAGTGTTATTTGTACAAAATATCACACTAAGAAAGACATTTATTTATACAAGTAAAGGAAGTTTATTTTGAATGTTTTCCTTTCTTACATAAGGTCTTTTAATGGTAGGAATTTGTAAGGTTTTTAATGGCAATGACTATACCCCCATTAGGTTCAACCATTTAATGGTATCTTGACTAAAAAATTCAATGTGTAGTGTTATCTGTACAAAATCTCACATAGAGAAATACATATATTTGTACATGTAACAACAATTTCTTTAGAATGTCTTCATTTCTTATGTAAGGCCTTTTAATGGTAGGAGTTTTTAATGACAACGACTATACCCTATTGGGTCCAACCATTTAGTGGTCTCATGATTGAAAAACTCAATGTGCAATGGTATCAGTACAAAATCTAACAACGAAAAAGACACATAATTGTACACATAAAGACAACTTACTTTGATAATGTTCTTTTCTTACGTAAGGTCTTAACTTTTAATAACTTTCTGATGTCAGTCAATGGTATGACTTGGTAAAGTTTTTAATGACAACGACTATCCCCACTAGGTTCAACCAAGTACAGTTGTTCCTATTATTCATTTTAATTCATAACTTTTCAGTTTGTTTAAATTTTTTGTCGAAAAGATAGTTTTGGTTGTCTTTTTTATCAAAAGATGGCACATCATAGTTATATCTTTACACGCAAAACTACTACTGATATGAACTATCCATCTCGCTTACAGTGTGCTTGATTTTTCAAGTCTTCGCCTGATTTACTATCTTCTTTTATATAGCTATAACATCAAATTTCATCTTTCCAAGACTCATACACCCGAGATACATGTACACTGTATTTATATGCACAAATGGATATTTCATACAACAACAATGCAATGGTTTCAACCATCTTATTTTTGTGCTACTTACATCTTTCATGATCTACATACAATTGGATTACTTACAATATAAGCAACCTTCACACCCAACAACTCAAAATACTAAGAATATGATCAAAATTTAAAATAGGAAAGTATATTAGTAAGAAAGACCACCATAAGTAACATAATAGGTGTTTTAAGATCATTTAATAACTTTGCAGCTTCCTTCAATGCCTTTTTGCATCATTCTCATATTGAATCCCCCTGAAATCATAGAACAAACAAATGTTATTTACCTATGATATATAGAAAAGTGCGAAAAATTTAATAAATGGAGGAGATAACAATAATTAAGAGAATTTTGTGAACTAAGTAGGAATCATGTCTTCACTAAAGCCACTAGTATATAAGACAAAAAGAATAAGGATAACAAATATTTCAGCTAGTCAACCTTAAAGATACACAACTAAATTGTTAAGCGAACGCCAAAGTGATTATTGTACTTTAAAGTGATAAAAATTAAACTCATATGATAAAATAAGCATACCCTCAAAAGATGTGAAATAAATGGGCATGGAATGTTAGAAGGGTGAATAAGCATACCAACAACGTGTTTTCCATAAGTGTATTTATTTAAAGGATGATCATGCAGCGAGAGCTCGAGGCCTAAGCATATCAATTGTTAAGTGCTAAACGAATTAAACATTGACCCTTCCACTTGAAAACTTTTGTACATCAATCAAGTCACAACTTCAAACCATGCATCCAATGCCTCTATCATATGCGAAGGCCACATAAAGAGAAGTTCTCCAAATACTCTACTATGCATTCATCTTCCAAACAATATGACCTATGTACAACATACCCATTACTTAGCTTGGATTTCTCCAAAATTGTATCAATCCCTGCTTAAAAAAACACCAACACAAAGAATGAAAATTGGAAAAATAAAATTAAAATTCCAATAACAACCTATTCAAGAACATTAGATGTCATAAGAACAAGTTTGGATAACTTCCTGACTCATTTTAAAAATAAGGACATTATTAAAATGATAGTAAATGTATAAAAAGAATGATAATCATAAATTGAAGATAAGAGAATGAATGAATGGATGGATGTATACTTGGAAATTCTTAACACTAGAAAGACTCTTCATCTGGCTGCGAATGTTCTCAAACTTACTCTCAGTTGGAATCCCAAGTCTGCCCCTTTGATTCCAACCTCAAGTGAACAACTATAACCATCATCCCAACAAAAAAGATAAGATTTTGAACGAAACATTAACACAAAAAAGTCTTTTAACGTCTAATATTTTTGACCTTTGACGTCTGCCCAAACACCGACGTCATACTGGATGACGTCAAAATAACGTCGGAAAACAAAGCAGACGTCACTTAACGTCGGGGCAATAGGGGTCCGACGTTATCCAATGTCGGGGACAAAAGCAACAGACGTCAATATTTGCGCTAAATGGAGCCAAAAAATAAAGCAATTTGACTTCTGTTGGGCTTTGACAGACGTTAAATAATGTCGGCCATGGTAAGCTCAGACGTTAAATAACGTCTGTCAGAGCACCACTAGACGTCAAACTGCTTTGCTTTTTTAAAAAAAATTGACTATTTTTACAACATTCCCACACCTGAAAATCAACAAATTCCCAGAACAATTTCATAATAATTTCAGCACAATTCTAGAGTTACAGTTATATCTAATAACACTTAAGTTTCAACATATATTCTAAACTAATATAAATAACATCAAACTAAAAGTTTCAAAACTAATATATTCTAATTCATGTGGTATCAACTTCATCTTTCCAATATATATGTTGTTCACTCCTATCTTAATGTGTGGATAATGTCATCTGGTAGAGGTGATGGATTCTTGAAACGCTGAAAAAGTAATACAATTTCATTATGTATGAATATCAATCTTTAAAGTTAGATATGATTTATAACATGTGCAAGATATATATATATATATATA
>Ga0214544_1009559_pt1 | contig 15084 bp, 8 predicted proteins | sample CNSS3metaG_FD_160074 | JGI IMG/M metagenome (GOLD analysis project Ga0214544, IMG submission 160074) | Root nodule microbial communities from cowpea collected in UCLA plant growth center, Los Angeles, California, USA - CNSS3 | ecosystem: Host-associated > Plants > Roots > Nodule | place: USA...
ATAAACACTTATAAAAGAAAGAAATTTTGTTAAATATATCTTGAATTGCCTTTTCTTTATTGGATATAAGAGATATTTAAAAAAAAATTTAAACAAAAGGATAGAAGTTGACCATTATATGTATCATATGGTAAAGAAACAATTATATTTAAATGTAATTTAAAAAACAATATTATGTTACGGACATGTAATGTCACTGTGATTTGTTATAAAATTATAGAAAAAAATTATCATTGTTTACAAAATAGTTTTTAACTATTATAATTACTGCGAGTAATCAAAATTGAACGAAGTTTTATTCATTTCGACAATAAAATATTCAAATAATGATTCCTTACCCAAAGCTTTTCCGTGAATTTGCTCCTTCTCACCATTTCCATAAATCTGAAAAATACCGGAGGAAATGCTAATGTTTTACTTACATTACACACAATGATAGCTTCTGAAGACAAACAGAAGCAATGAAGTTCCCTAACATTCGTTTTCGTCACTCTAGCATTCACTTATCCCACGTTCCCAAATGCACCTTTGTACCCTACATCTCTACCAAATCCCAAACCCACTTTTTGTCCTCATTGCCACCGGTTTGCTCCGAAACCTTCCGAATCATTGCCCCAAAATCCAGGTTGCTCGGTCCCCTGTTCGCAAAACGGGTCGGGCTTTTGACATCAATTTTACCCGGTGGAAGCTGGTGGGCCTTGCCGGAGCTCCGGGAAGACGGCGTGGAGCCAACGGCGGCGTTGATTGCTCTCCGGCGAATATGGGAATTGGTCGCCGATGAGCGATGGGTCGCGTTTGTGGCGGTTGGGTCCCTTGTTATTGCTGCTGTGAGTGTGAATTGCACGAGTTACTTTTAATCCGTGAGAGTTTGTATGGAAGAGCTTCTTCGCAAGCACTTACGTGAGAAACAAGAAAAAGACACAAGTTTCTCCGTAAACTTAAATTAAACCTCAAACCTCAAAAGCTATAGAAGCTCTATCACGTAATTTTTTCAACATTCTTACTTTAAATTTATACAATATATAAAATAATTATTTTAGGTTTTTCTTTTTTTTTTCCTTTAATAAAAATGATTATGGAGGAATTTCTCAAAACCTATTTTAAGTATTATTTACAAACTTTGCCAAAAACAAGGAAACTCTTTTTTTTGAAGTATGTTGCTAATATTCCTTTAGTTCTAACTGCTATATGTAAATTGGTTCTCAGGGATGTTATTAACAAGTTGATAATTTTGATGCTACTGTGATCTTCTTAACCGGTTAATCAATTTTGTTGAACTAAAGCAATACGAGTATATACCTATTAGTGACCAGATTATATATTTAATTGTGTTTTTCTTTTATAGTAGTCTGGCAGGTTAAATTTGGATAGCACTTGTTGTTCTGCACTACAATGTTGTCTGTGAAATGTTATATATTTCATGAGTTTAATATTCATGCACTGTCTTGGAAAGAAAATTTATACCGTGAAGTGTCAACCAATTAAAGTGATTACTATTAAGTCAATGAATTTATCATATAAAATACCTTTATATTGTCCGTGTATTCTAATTAGATTCATATTCCTTTGAGTTTCAATATATGTTCTCCCTTTTTGTTTCAATGGAGTTCTATAGTCGAGTACATGGAATAAATTACTGTATTACTGATCACGAGTTGCCATGCATTTCAATAAAAGAGTTTGACCTTGACATTATTAACTAACTAAAAGCTCAATCTTAGTGCTTTTCATTGCATGATTGAGGGATAGATGGTGCATCAAAATTAAACTCCTCGACTTGGTTATTTGTTGCATAACGTTTATTTTTTTTTGTTATTGTGAAGAAGATCTAAGACCTAATTACAAAGATCACTCTAGAAACAGCCTCTCAAATCTAAGATCTTAGTGCACTTGGTTGCCACTTCTTTTAAGATTTATGACCTCATGCAAGGCGGGAGGCTAAAGTTCATGCACAATTGTTTAGATAATGTGATATCATGATCAAGCAAGCTGGCAGTTATCCCCAGAAAGACTCAGTACCATTTGAGTTATGCTTCTGATAGTTTGTTAAGTTTTATTTTATGAAGAGATGGTAAAGGCACTACTGTCTTAAAATAACTGGTGCAACTTGATATACTTGCAGCACTGTACCTTCATAACTTTTATATTTTTCACCTAGTCTTTGTTAATTCTCAATATTTATTCTGCTTCTGCAGCTTTCAGAGATCTCCATGCCAAGTATATTGGCAGCATCAATATTTTCAGCACAGAGTGGTGAGACTGTGGTGTTCTCTAGGAATGCACTGTTTTTACTTCTTTTGTGTGTAACTTCAGGGATATGCAGGTGATTCTTGTAGAACTTTGTTTCTGTGGAACCTATTTTCTTATTCACTCTTCCTGATATCTCTACAATGATTAGTAAGCTGATTATCCAAGGTGCTAGAGGACTGACTTAATTCACCCTAAAATAATTAGGGAGCTTGATTTCAGTAACTAGGGCCACTTATAGTAAAAACAAGAGGCTAGATGTCTGAACTTTGAATACACATGACCTAATTGTTATCAAACCTTGTGTGAAGTGCCTAGTGTTTTTTTGTATATTCTTATTCTACCACTCTCCTATCAAGGAACACTTTGACTCAATTTATTGCTTAGTCTTGATATGAGCTATCATTTGTTTTAGTATTAAGATGGAGTGGGTCATAACTTTGTTCTCCTATTTTGAATTTCAGCGGCCTACGATGTGGCTGCTTTGGAATTTTGAATGTAACCTTGGTAAGTTTTTCTTGATCTCAGTCCTTTCTCAAATCTCAATTAACATTTTTTGATGGATCCACTTTCATATGCAGGACATTTTTCTTTGCTTGTCATCATGCCTTCTACTATTTCTATGAATCATTGTAGTTAGATTATCTTTTGTTCGATTAATAATACAATTAGATGAAATCATCAGTTCATCAAAACTGAATACTGTTTGTTATGATAAGAAGATATGAAATGAACATTTCTTATTGAGATTGTACGAGAAGATTGAGATTAGACTGTCAAGAGCAGATTGTTGAGAGTGGACTGTCCAGGTGTAACAATGCTAAAACAACAAGAAGGAAATAAAAGAAAGGCCATAGAAATAACCATACCTAGCCTCTGGAATGTCCAACACCATGGGTAAATTAACTCCTCTATTGTTCCATTACCACCTTAGCTCCTTGATGACTTCTAGAATAATCATAAGATATGGGCTTAATACATTGATTCATTACCTGTTTTTTTTTTTGTGTGGTTACACTATTGGATAAGGCTGTTAGCTTTTTCACCAATGTCCTTGGTATGACAATGGTGTAAAAGAAACTTCAAAGTTTGGCCAACAAAGCAAATTATGGGGGACCTAAAGTAAATATATGGCTTAATTGGTTTTCATCAACATTTAAGTTAGGTTTAGTTTTGGAGGTCAAGGTAGAGTTATTTGGAACTTTATTTAGAATCTCCCCTTTTTTGCTGAAGTTTTGGAGGTTTTAACTTAGGGAGAATCTTTTTTTTTTTTTTTTTTTTTTTTGGTTTTTGTTTTTTTTTTTTTTTTTTTTCATTCTCTTTTCTATATATGGTGGCTATGGATTATCAGAAGTTACTTTGGTCACGAGGGTAGGAAGGTTTGGAAATCGTAATGGAGGAAGAGGCAGCAGGCCTATTATTAGTATTTACATCGAGTGATTTGTTTGAAATGCTGATTTTTATTTATTTTTTTTTAATTTCATTTTCTTGTGGCTGTGTAACGACCCCTCTAATTTTGGAAAGTACTCCTGGGAAATTTTTCTGGGGGCAGTGTTAATTATGCATTTTTAATATATTTTAGACATATTTTCATCATCATCTCTAATTTATTAATAATATCTATATAATAATTTGTGAGAAATATGCTCAGCCTGTAAAATTCTAATTTTCTCTGATATTTGAAGTTATTGCTATTGAAGTTAACAGATGTATTATATATAATAATTAGTTAGATTTTTTCTCTTATTAAATAATGATTTTAGTCAACAAAATTTTGTCCGGAAAAAATATGTTGGAGAATAAATAAACCAATGTGTAAAAGTATATTTTTCTCGGTAATTTTAGAAGACATTCCATTGAGAGTCTGGTTTCTAGAATTTTTTATCTGTTAATATAGAACTAGTCCCACTGCCAGAAAAATTATCATGTATATGTAATTTGGAAAGAGGAAAGAGAAAAGAGGCTCACTGTGTATATGTATTTGGAAGATGTGAAATTATTTATTTCCCCTCGTTTCATACAAGAACAGTTAAAAGTAATTATTATTTTTCCGGGAAAAAAGTTTGTTCCAACTTCCTAGATGAATAAGGAGAAAATATGGGTTAATTGACACGTGGCTTGAAATTATTGGCTTGCTGCAGATAAGGATATCTAACAAGAGGCCACAATCTATCTATGTTTTGTGGTGCATAGACTCTCTTTGGATCGATGATATTAACTTTAACATTAGGTTTGGTACTAAGCTGGGTACCCTCGCTCTTTACAGTCTGATCATATTCCACTTCAGTTCCACACTCAGTGATCTTTCGTAGTTACTGAAAAAAATGGCAACCATCTCCGCTGCTACCACCACCCCCTCGATCACATGTCTCGTGCAAAAGCGGCCTCTTGGGGTCTCATCTCCTGTTCTTGGTTTGTCTTTTCTCATCCTAATTTCCCATTGTAAATAAGGAGTTTAAGCTATTTCATGTTGCTTGAGAGTTTTGGTTATCTTATCTGGATGAGAATTTTAAGATACATGTTTTAATTGATTGTTTGGTCTAGAATAATGTTTTCTGATGTAGAGCATTAAATTGTTTTATATAGGATTGCCAAAAATGGGTAAGGTGGGAAAAGTGAGGTGTTCCATGGAGGAAAAACCTTGTGTGAAGGAAAGCAGCTCAAGCATGGGGATGGGAGCATCTCTGATGGCAGCCACCTGTGCTGCAGTGATGTCAGGCCCAGCCATGGCCTTGGTGGATGAGAGACTCAGCACTGAGGGAACCGGGCTTCCCTTTGGGCTTAGCAACAACCTTCTTGGTTGGATCCTGTTGGGTGTCTTTGCTCTTATATGGGCTCTCTTCTTTGTCTACACTTCAACTCTTGAAGAGGATGAAGAGTCGGGCTTGTCCCTTTAAATTCTGGCTTCATCTTCTGTTGTGTTAAAACAAACCTGTGTGCTTAATTTCGTCTTCTTTCTTTCAACTTCAACACAATCTTCATCACTCCTTCTTTCTGTTGTCTGTTCAATTCTTCACACTAAATAACATAAACAGCTACTCGACGGTGGAAGTGTAAAGTGGACGAGTAGAAGAAGAAGCATTTGTGGCGCTTAAAGAATCAATATAAGAAATGCTATTAATTTTCCAAAACCCAATAAACCAAGATCTATGTTCTTCTGAGACTACGCTAAGCCTTGCAGATCTGGTTCAGAAGATAAAATAATGTGATCTAGAAGAAAAGAAAAAAAATGTGCATATAATGGTTAATTGTAATAATTTAAAATAAAATTATACAACTACGATAGTTTTATCTAACTTTGGCAACATTGAATAGCATATCTGATCCATCATACCAAAGTGGTTTTATCAGTCTAAAGATTCAACCTTTGATGATGGTTCAGCCCAGGATATTCATATTTTGATTATGGGCATGTTCGAAATAAATAAGGTTTAAGTTTGACTCGAGTATCTTAAGATGGGTAGATCCGAACAAGAAGAGCTCAACAAGATCGTGAGAAGAAGTCTCTGGTCTTGGGTTAAATTCCTGTTGCAAAGGAGACCCTTTCGGCTCTACAAATAGGAACTTCGTTGCAACAACCAACGTTGTCGGGGGAGAAACTGTAGGAGTAGAAAAAAAAAAAAAATGTTAATGTTCTTATTGTTGAAAACTTTTTTGCCTTAGAAATGGAATAAAGTGGTTTTGAGGTGGCTTCAGACAATGCCTTTGATATGAAATATTATTCTCGGTCCTCAAGTGCTACACAGTTGTATCACATTGCATCATTATATTTTGATATGAACTTCATTATCACATAATCTAAAATTATAACTATTGTAAGAAAAAATTCAAAATAATATAAATTTAAATGTATAGATATAAAAAAATTAAAACATAAAAAACAAACCTATATTCACAAATAATGAGGACCAAACATTTATATTAGTCTTTGGTTTCTGTATAAATGAATGTTTTTCACATAAATTGGGCTCTTTCTCTTATTTTTTACTTTGATGGTATCATTATTATTTTTTAAAATTGGATTTCATTTAATCCCATTTCTTTATTTAACAGATGACTAATTAGTACATTAACCTGGTTTATTTTTTATTTGAAATATTTTATTTATAGGCTGAATGCATTAGTTGATAGGCAATAAAAACACTTTGAATATTTCGGATACTTATTTTATTTTATTTTTTTATTGAATTTTTTAATTAAAAATAGTCACTTAATTTTTAATCTATTTCATGGTTTTGAAGAAAGCTTAAGTTTCATACACTTTTTTATTTTGGTTTTTTTATTTATTTTATAGCGCTTAAAAATAATTCTTAGCACTTATTAATTCAATTATAATATAGTATAGTAAATATGATATTTTTCTGGAAGAAAAAAATATTTTTTTTTTGTCTTGAATCTTTTGGTTTGATAAGAATTATTCTTACTTTATGGAATATAATTGATGATTCTAAAATTACATAATCAGGGTTTTCTATTTTAGAAGTGAAAAGGAGTATAAAGCTATATTGCGACAAGTAAATTTGCATTAGCAAGCAAAAGGAGTCCACAGACAGAAGAAGTGAAAAAAACAGAAATACAAAAGCAATGGCAACTTCGCTCTCTTTCTCGCCATCGCTCTCTCTCAACACTCTCTTCTTCTCCAAAACGCTTCCATTTCCTCGCTCTTCTTTTCTCCGTCGCCCTCTTTCCAAATCCCTAATTCCAATTTTCACGCGCCGCTGCACCTTCTCCGTGCGCGCCGAATCTCAAAACGGAGCCGAGCCTGTCGCTGTCCACTACGACTTTGACCTCTTCACCATCGGCGCAGGAAGCGGCGGCGTCCGAGCCGCTCGTTTCGCCGCCAATAACGGTGCTTCTGTTGCCATCTGCGAGCTTCCTTTCTCCACCGTCGCTTCCGAAACCACCGGAGGCGTCGGCGGAACGTGAGTTTCTCGTTTTCCCTCTGTTTTTACTATTTCGATTTGTTAAACTAGGGTTTCTTGTTGTGGAGGACAGGATACGTGGATTTCGGGCTAACCGGCTCTTTTGACAAGTCACAGTGTTAGATATGTAATTGGGTTTTTCATGCAACGTAATGAAAATATTTAAATACTGGTATCACTGGAATTCCTTTCCGTTCTTAAATTACAACAGATTTAAAATGTTAAGTGTAGATATTAAAAAAATATTTTTAAGTATGGATACTAATTTTCTTTTTACTAGTATAAAATAGTAATTAATCAATTATAGATAATAAAATACGAAAAAAAAGAGAGTTAATATTTTCTTATATTAGCTTACATAATCTCATTTGTAGAAGTTCTATCTATATCTATTAACTTCTTCAAAAGTTTATTTAAAGTATTGCATACAGCTTAACTAATTGGAGAAACTTAATTCATTTTTTTTTTTAAATCTACAATTGCAATTTATAAAAACCGGCTTATTTTCTTTATGATATCACAATAATGACTGAGCCTTAAACTCAACCGGTGGTGGCTTTTGTATGAAAAAATGTTTACAACTTAGCTATTTCAATCAATTTTCCCTCTATTATGGCCTTCTCATTGTGTTAATTGGGTATGCTATTCAGTTTTTGTTCCTTTGTAAAAGAATTCAAATTCAAATGCTTCGTTTTTATGTTTCCTTTTTTGTCTTCTCCTTGTAGCTGTGTAATACGAGGATGCGTGCCAAAGAAGTTGCTTGTTTATGCATCAAAATTTTCTCATGAGTTTGAAGAAAGTCATGGTTTTGGCTGGAGTTATGACAGTGAGCCCAAGCATGATTGGAGTAGTTTGATAGCTAATAAGAATGCTGAGTTGCAGCGTCTTACTGGCATATACAAGAATATCTTGAACAATGCTGGGGTCAAGCTGATCGAAGGGCATGGAAAGGTAGGATAATGCTATGGCTTCGTTTTGAAGTACTCTATAGCTTTCTAGATATTAATCAATGAATGAAGATTTTGTTTCTATTTTATGGTGATGTTGCTTTTGGAATCCGCAGATTATAGATGCTCACACGGTTGACGTTAATGGTAAGCAATATTCAGCCAAACACATTTTAGTTTCCGTCGGAGGTCGTCCCTTCATTCCTGATATTCCTGGGAAGGAATACGCAATAGATTCAGATATTGCCCTTGATTTACCATCACAACCTGGGAAAATAGCCATTGTTGGTGGTGGTTACATTGCCTTGGAGTTTGCTGGTATCTTTAATGGTTTGAAAAGCGACGTTCATCTCTTTATACGGCAAAAGAAGGTTCTGAGGGGATTTGATGAAGAGGTATACACTCATGAATGATTTATAATTGGAGAATAGGTGCTGCTTAGTATACTATCCCATTCAAATTGCGAACTATGTCTGCAGATTAGAGATTTTGTTGGAGAACAAATGTCTCTGAGAGGTATTGAAATCCATCCTGAGGAGTCTCCCCAAGCTATCACGAAGTCAGCTGATGGTTCATTCACTTTAAAAACCAACAAAGGTACAATGAATGGTTTCTCACATATTATGTTTGCTACTGGACGAAGACCTAATACTAAGGTATTATTTTCAGTTGTATTGTTTTACTTTTCAGTAGCTACCTGTTTGAAATTTAAATACGTGGCTATATTTTTCATCTTAGAAAATGATTTAGAGGCGAGGAATTTGATTGACCTTACCAATATTAACAACTTACACTATTAAATATATCAATAGAAATAGTTTTTAACTGTTGTTTTAGTTCATTATGTGGCAATATTTTCTCCAAGTTATGTGCATAATTTTCTTTGAATAATTCTGTGCTGATGCTTCATGCTAATTTCAATCTTTATTGAAGTTCAAAGGTCTGGAACTTTTGAACTACGGTGTATTTGGCCTTGTTTCATAGTTGGCCTAGTTTCCTTAATAGTTACTTTACATGTTTCAAATTTTAAAATTTAAATTTTTACTTTTCAAGCATCTTATTTTTATGCATTTAACAGAAAGAGACAAAAACATAGAGAATATTTATGAACTTTGATTTCACTGCAGAACTTAGGGCTGGAGTCTGCTGGTGTGAAACTAGCTAAAGATGGATCAATAGAGGTAATTTAAGCCTTATCATTGGTTCTATTTGGTGTATATTCTTATGATATTGGGCTCACTCTTCTTCATTCCAGGTTGATGAATACTCTCAAACATCAGTTCCTTCAATCTGGGCGGTTGGAGATGTTACAAACAGAATAAATCTGACCCCAGTTGCTTTGATGGAGGCAGGGGCAATAGTAAAAACACTGTTTCAGGATAACCCAACAAAACCTGATTATAGGTATTATATACGTAATGCATCATGTTTAGTTATAGGTTTTTATTAGCATTTTGCTTGAGCTCACATGCATTTTTAAACAAAATATCATTAATAATAAATTGGTAAAAGAACTGATAGTGTATGAAAGTAGTCCTGTGACAATAACGGTTGCTTATAAAGTTTGTATAAAATATAGCTTGACTTTTTGTATTTTTACTACTCCTTGATACCTATAAAGTATAATTTTTCCATTTATTGCAATTCAATCCTGGATAATATTTTAACTGCTTGTTTTTTATTGTTAAAACACAATGAAATATCCTGGTCGCTGGACTTCAGAAAACATATCTTTGAGATGTCAAAGGTGCCAGTTATATAATGTAATTATTAACCTTAAACATATTCTAAAAGAATCCATATTCTAATATTTTTAATCTTCATGAATTGCTGATACATTTTAAGAAACCAGTGTTAGGATTGCAAGAAATTCATATATAACCTTCAATGGTGACTTAGTAACTGGTCTGGTACTGTCAGTTATATCCTCAAATGGCTTCACTATTTTCAGAGAATATCATTATACAAATCCAACTGTTGAATCGTGGGTATCTATTCTGCCAATCTTGCTCACCCAATCATTACACTTTTGAAATATTTTTATTTGTTTGAAAGCTTGTTCATAAATCTTTGATGATTAAAGTAATCGACAATGCATATCAATTCACATTTGTGATGAAATTAATGAAACCGTTTGTTAAAAGGCCAAATTACTTGGAATTTCGTTACCTTATTCGCAGATATTGAGAACAGAGCTGAGTAGTTCAGCCAGGTGAAGAAACGAAAATCTTTATTGTATTTCAAACAGTTTAAAATTTTGGTCCTGAGTTTACTTCTTATTTGTTGGGACCCAACCAAATAGAATTTCACCCAATAGTTAATAATAGAGAAACGGTTGAAAAAAAAGCCAAACAGTATCTTGCTAGTAAATCTTCTGTTCAATCATTTATTAGTGCATACGTTACGCTCTAGCTTTCCGTTTCCATAATGTGTTTCACTCATTCCTGAACGTGCATGTAATATCGGAAGCTAATCTTGGTAACTTGTACACTGCTGTGTTTTAGTAAATTCATAGCTTCCCAACTGATTCTGTTACTTTCCTCTTTATCTAGAACTGTTCCTTCCGCTGTATTTTCTCAACCACCAATTGGACAAGTTGGTCTTACGGAAGAACAGGTGAGAGAATTATGCAGTGTCTGATTCTCATACATGTAAATGGTCTTGTGCATATTTTAATCGGTTGTGTAGATTAATGTTTTATGATACTTTTTGTGATTTTCCAGGCTGTACAACAGTATGGAGATATTGACATCTTCACTGCAGATTTTAGGCCGCTGAAATCTACTCTCTCTGGGCTTCCTGATCGGGTGTTTATGAAAGTAGTAGTCTCTGCAAAGACAAATAAAGTTTTGGGTCTGCATATGTGTGGAGAAGATGCTCCTGAAATTATACAGGTTTTTAGAGTTGTTACAGCTGCTCTGTATTGCCTTATTAACTATACGTGAAATTTCAATTCACTTGACATGCGTTCGCTTGATGCCCAGGGGTTTGCAATTGCTATCAAAGCGGGCTTAACCAAGGCTGACTTCGATGCCACTGTAGGCGTTCACCCAAGTGCAGCTGAGGAATTTGTTACCATGAGGACTCCTACTAGGAGGATTCGAAAGAGTCAATCATCTGAGGTAAGTCGATGATTCTTCCATTTATTTCATTTATTTCTTTCCATGTGTTTCTTGTCCAGAATTTTGGTCAACAAAATGAATAACTTGGTGATTTAATTGGTAATGAATAATATCAACTATAGAACTTTGGAATTGAAGGCCACTACATTTATTTAAAAATAGCAATAAAACATAGTTGCGGCTGCCTTATTTTTTTTTTTTTTCCTGCACGACTAGCTATCAAATCCAAAGTCTGGCTGTTGTCTGGCAATGTGATTTTCATTTCGGCTTTAAAATCTGTAATTTTCAATATTGATGATGCATGCTCTTCTAATAATTTTGAATGGATAGTTTTGCAACTTTCTATGATATAAGTAATGTTGTTCCGTTTAATATCAGGGAAAATCGGGTTCTGTAAAAGCTACTGCAGGAGTTTAACAATATTGCTATGCTTAATCGTTATACTTGAAGAAACCAGTCGGTGTCTCAAGGTATCAATGAATTTCTGTTTATTGGAAGAATACATAATTTTTCGTAGTAACTTGTTGCGTTAAATTTCTTAATGGTGAGTAAGGACTTGAGTATTTTAATGTTAGTGGATATTAGTACGTGGACAAGTAAAATTACGAAATGATATGTAATTTCAGTAACTGACTTTTTTGTGATTCTTAACCAGATTGGTTGTCACTGAAATTATCGTGATTGTCAAATGGTTAGACGAAATTCAGGACGATCTTCAGCGATCGAGTTTTCAGCACAGTGCATGGAATGTTGGATTGAGTCCGGAGAAGGCGAGTGAAGTTTTCGTTGCCATTTATTTTCCTTTGTAATTTAAATCATTTTCTTTCGCCAGTCCTTTCATGTACAAAAATAAAAGGAAATTCCTTGAGGGAGTTTGATTTAAAATAGTCTTTTTTATCGAATTTGTAGGGGCATCCAGACAAAAAACAGTGGCCAGCATGAATAATAGTTTTCTTTTCTAATATTTGTAATTTCCAACTGCAAAATTTATTCCTTGTGGCTTAAGAAATATAATTTAGTGGTCAAAGGTTATATATAAAATGTTTTGTGGTTAAAGGATTTTAATTTTAATTTGGTGATTAGATAAACAAAGGGTTGTCTAGACTTCGACACCCATTCAACTACATAACCATGTCTACACGTATTTACTCTTTGTCAGTAACATTTCATAAAAGCCGAGGTAGAGAAAGAGAAACATAAGGTCCGAATAAATGAAACATTTACCATTTTTATTTTTTACTCCACGCTATCTTTAATCCCATTTTCTTAAAGGAAAATGATACGCTGACCCTTTATTTTGATTCCATAAGTGACTCCATACAAGTGACTCCATGACATGGTATGCACAGGTGGATTAAATTTTTTAAATTAAAATTAATTTTTTTGAAACATTTTACTTGAGATGTGGCAAAAGCGGAGAGTGTGGTTAGGCGTGAATAATCGGGTCAGAAGGCGTTTTGGATAGTGGGTTAGGGCGCGTCTTAATTGAAAGGGTAGGAAATTAGGGTTTCGTGTGGAGAGTGGGAGCAAAAATCAGAGAAGGGAAAAGAAAGAAAGAAAGGGAAAACCCACTGAAAAGGAGAAAGGAAGAAAGGAGAAAGGAGAAAGGAGAAAGGAAGAAAGGAGAATACGTGTGTTGTAGTGAGTTGAAAAAGACGAAAAGAGAAGACGAAGGGAGAAGATGAAGGGAGAAGACGTTCCTGCCAAATTTAGGGTTTTTCTTTGTCTCCATTGTTGGATTCAGCTTCGTGAAAAACGAGAAAAGAGAAAAGAAAGAAAGAAAGGGAAAACCCAGTCGAAAGGAGAAAGGAAGAAAGGAGAGGAAAGGAGAAAGGAGAAAGGAAGCAAGGAGAATACGTGTGTTGTAGTGAGTCGAAAAAGACGAAGGGAGAAGACGAAGAGAGAAGACGAAGGGAGAAGACATTCCTGCCAAAGTTAGGGTTTTTCTTCGTCTCCATTGTTGGATTCAGCTTCGTAGTTCGTAGGTATGTTTTGTTTTATCTGCGTTTCTCCACTACGGCAACAAGTTTGTGGTATTTTTTTCCAAAGTCGTCGTTGTGGGTTTTTTGGTTAAGGAATTGAGATTTTTTTTTGGTTTTCGCCGGCATAGTGAAGTGACTTATTGTTTAAAGACAAATTTAACATGTATCTTGTACAGGTGAATGACCACAACACTGTAATCCTCCACAAAGCTTGCGAAGTTAGGGTTTGTGGTGCTTTCAGTTGTTCGATTCAGGCGGTGGTTGGTATGTTTGTGTTATTTTTCCTTTTCTGTGATTTTGGTGCTTTGATAGATGCATGAATACTAGTTTTCTAACTAGGTTGATGAAATCTGTCTTATTTTATTGTGATGACCTGTTTGCTGACAAGTGATGACCTGTGCTGCATTTTGTGCAATAATGTGGTTTGACTAAATTTTTTGAATTCATAGCAGTCAATAGTTGATTATGGGGTAATTATGTATGGGTAATATGCAGGTGATTAAGTATGGGTAATATGCATTCATATGTAGTTATCTCTTTGATGTGGTTTGAAACCCAAGTGGATTAAAGTTGTATGATTTATTGATGATGACTTCTGTGCATCCAAGTGATGAGTTGTGCTGCATTTTTTGCAATCATGTGTATTGACTCAATCTTTTTAACTTCCATACTATTTTATTCCACAACTGATTATTGGGTGAGTCTGTTTGGATAATGTGAGTTAATTTCTAAATATTCCTTAGATGTGGTTTCATTGGCAACTTGAGTACACTTGTTTGATGTATGACTGATGACCTGTTTGCTCATAAGTGATGACTTGTGTTTTATTTTTTGGAACCATGTGGTATGAATCAATTTTTTCATGTTCCATGTGATAGCACTGAATAGTTGATTATGGGGTGATTACGTATGGGTAATATGAATTCATCTGTAGTTATCTCTTTGATGTGTTTTCAAACCCAAGTGGATTAAAGTTGTATGATTTATTGATGATGACTTGTGTGCATCCAAGGGATGAGTTGTGCTGCATTTTTTGCAATCATGTGTGTTGACTCAATCTTTTTAACTTTCATACTATTTTATTCCACAACTGATTATTGGGTGAGTCTGTTTGGATAATGTGAGTTAATTTGTAAATATTCCTTAGATGTGGTTTCATTGGCAACTTGAGTACACTTGTTTGATATATGATTGATGACCTGTTTGGTCACAACTGATGACCTGTTTGGTCACAACTGATGATCTGTGTTGAATATTTTGGAAGCGTGTGGTATGACTGAATTTTTGTGATCTTTCATGTGCACTGAATAGTTGATTATGGGGTGATTACGTATGGGTAATATGCATTCATCTGTAGTTATCTCTTTGATGTGGTTTCAAACCCAAGTGGATTAAAGTTGTATGATTTATTGATGATGACTTACAATCATGTGTGTTGACTCAATCTTTTTAACTTCCATACTATTTTATTGCACAACTGATTATTGGGTGATTCTGTTTGGATAATGTGAGTTAATTTGTAATTATTCCTTAGATGTGGTTTCATTGCCAACTTGATTACACGTGTGTGATATATGACTGATGACCTGTTTGGTCACAAGTGATGACCTGTGTTGAATATTCTGGAAGCGTGTGGTATGACTGAATTTTTGTGATCTTTCATGTGATAACACTCAATAGTTGATTATGGGGTGATTACGTATGGATAGTGTGATTTCATTTTAAATTATATGTTTGATGAAATTATGTATTCAGGTCATAAATATGGCTGCATTCCGTGAGGGAAGTGAATTCAATGTTGACCGCAAGGTATGATAAATTTTGTTTTTCAATTTATTTGCAAATTTGTCATGTAAAAAATGAC
>Ga0214544_1009560_pt1 | contig 15083 bp, 11 predicted proteins | sample CNSS3metaG_FD_160074 | JGI IMG/M metagenome (GOLD analysis project Ga0214544, IMG submission 160074) | Root nodule microbial communities from cowpea collected in UCLA plant growth center, Los Angeles, California, USA - CNSS3 | ecosystem: Host-associated > Plants > Roots > Nodule | place: USA...
TATATTGAAAAGAGTTAATATATATATATATATATATATATATATATATATATATATATATATATATATATATATATATAGATATATAAAAGTTGATTTTTGACTATATATTTTGATATTTGAAAATCCTTTTTATTAAATGTTGATATTCATAAGTAATTTTAAAACATGATTTTGTTCAGTTGATTAAAGGATACTTTTGGAATTTAATTTTTTTTTTTGAAGATGCAAGAAGAAAAGCCTTTCACGTGATAAAATGAACTAAACAAATGTAAGGTTGAATACTTCATTTTTGCTTCTTGGTGTTTCTTTATCCACCTTTTCTTCTTCATCAATCTCAAATTATTTCTCATAAGGTAATCTCCAACATTTTTTTCAAAGCAAATCAGATTATACAAGTTGAAAAAGTATTTTCGAATTTAAAAAAATACATATTTTAAATTGTACAATAAAAAAATATTTCTTAATCCATAAATGACTTCTAAATTGAACGATCTATAATACATTTATTAAAAAACAAAATTTCAAAATGTATTTTTAGATTTGGAAACATGTTCCAGAATAATCATTTAGAATAAACTCAAAAAGTATAATGTGTATTTGAGAACGTATTATATAATTCGTATAAAAAATATCTTTCGAATTGCACAATCCAATATGTATTTTAAAAAAATAATATTATGGAATATACAGTTTAGAATATATTTAAAAAAAAAGTTAAATATGTTTTGGATTCTTAACTTTTAGTAAATTTTGAAATTAGTCCATTTCGAAATTTTGGACCAATTTAGTCCTTCATCTCTCGAAATACGTGAATTTAGTCATTTTAATCAAATTTTGTTAAGTTTATTTGACATTTCAAGCGCGTTTCATAATAGTATTTGACTTAACATTAAAGTAAAGATGTGTTAAACAATATAAACAACTCAAATACAATCTTGAAATGAGAACGAAACATCAAATAAACCTAACAAAATTTGATTAAAATGACTAAATCCACGTATTTTGAAAGATGAAGGATTATATTGGTTTAAAGTTTTGAAATGGACTAATTCCAATATTCACTAAAAGTTAAAAGACCAAAAACATATTTAATCCTTAAAAAAAATCAAAATATACATCGCAAAAAGATATTTTTGAATCTAGAAATATGTTCCAAAATGTATAGTCAAGAGTACATTAAAAAAAACCCTTTCAGATTAGGTGTATCGAAAGGTGTTTTCGGATTAGGTGTAAGAACTTCCAACACATTAATGATGGTCCGATAGCGGGTGAATATATGTCCAAAATGTAAAATATTTTATAGTTTCCATGCAATAATACTTCATTATAGAGAACTACTATAGGATCTTAAGATTCATGATTCAATATGTTATAATCCTTGATCCATGAGAGATCCAATAATAATGCGTTCTTCAACCTCTGTTCTTCTGCCTCCTTTTCCTTTTCCCAATCTATATTTTTGTCCTCGTTACTCCTCTCACATTCTCTTTATTGATGACTTATTGAGAGAGAACCTTATGACCAGAGACAAAACCCTAATATCCTTTTATAAGCCAACGTCCATCGAGTTGGGCTGAGCTTTAATTTATTTTATTATGACTTCCCATAATAACCAATAGGTCCTTATATTTCATTAAATCACAATTGGGCCATCATAATATTTCAAATGAGTCACATAATAGAATTAATTCGTCAATTAATTCTAACATTCTCCCACTGGACTCATATGATGTCATAACATTATGTGATTACATAAACATAATGCGCATTAAAGGACCTTACATGAATTGGTGTTCAATCATTATTCACAATCAAAGATGCAGAAATAATAAGAGTCATGGCGGTCACACATCATTCACTCGACATGATTCCTTCCATGGACTACTGTATCATTCCTTTCTCCTTAATATGACTTTAGCATGAGAAATCCTTAATGAGTTCAAACATAATGTCATTTTTTTTTCAATAATAACATAACAAAATTTGTTTTCTTCATCATAATTTGCATGCATAAACATAAAGAAGAAAACACAACCTTCAAAAACTTATACATCAAAGAGCTCAGAGTGTCACATAAACATTAATAACTTTAACATTTAACATTTAACATTCACTAGTAGACATAATGCCCATTTTCTTTACATGGCCAGCGTACAATAGGGTGGTAACCCTTTTGTCAGAGGGTCAGCAATCATAAGATTTGTGCTAATATGTTCTATTGACACTCTATGTTTCTGAACTTCTTCTTCAACGACAAAGTATTTCAATTTCATAAGTTTAGCACCTTTGGAATACCTGTCGTTCTTAAAAGAGAAGACTGTTGCGGAATTATCACAATAAATTTTCAGCGGCTTGGCAATATTGTCGACTACTCCAAGTCCTGAAATAAAGTTCCGCAACCAATTAGCCTGAACTGTGACCTCAAAGCATGCCACAAATTCAGTTTCCATGGTGGATGCAACAATGACAGACTACTTCACACTTTCCATGAAAACGTTCCCCCGACTAAAAGATACACATAATCAAATGTAAACTTTCTTGTATCCATACAACCGGCAAAGTCTGAATTTGTATAACCTATTACCTCAAGATGATCATATTTTCTATAAGTAAGCATGTGATTCTTTGTTCCTTGTAGGTATCTTAAAACTTTCTTTGCAGCTTTCCAATGCTCCAATCTGGATTACTCTAGTGTCTACCAAGCATACCAACTACAAGACTAATATCTGGCCTTGTACATGTTTAAGCATACATCAAACTCCCAACAACAGATGCATAAGGGATATCTTCCATTTGTTTTCGTTCCAAATCATTCTTTGGACATTGCATGAGACTAAACTTGTGTCCTTTCTGTATTGAAACGGGAGATGCTGAACATTTATCCATTCTGAATCTCTCTAAAACCTTATTAATATATGCATTCTGAGACAAACATAACAATCTTTGTGATCTATCACGAAATATTTCTATTCCTATCACATAGTATGCCTCACCCATATCTTTCATTTCAAAGTTGTTAGAGAGAAACCTCTTAGTCTCACTTAATAGACCAAGATCATTAGTCGCAAGCAAGATATCATTGACATACAGAATCAAAAATATAAACTTGCTCCCACTGACCGTCAGATATATATACTAATCAACAGTGTTTTCCTTAAATCCAAAGGACACAATAGTTTCATTGAACTTAAGATACCATTGCCGAGAAGCTTGTTTAAGTTTGTATATTGATCTATTAAGTTTACACACCATGTGGTCCTTTCCTTCTTCAGTGAACCCCACTAGTTGGCCCATATAAACATCCTCTTCTAAATCCTTATTCAGAAAAGCAATTTTAACATCCATTTGATGCAACTCAAGATCATAATGTGCTACTAATGCCATGATAATTCTAAAGAATCTTTCTTAGAAATAGGCAAAAATGTTTCCTTATAATCAATACCATCTTTCTGAGTAAAATCTTTGGCAACAAGTCGATCCTTGTAACATTCAATATTATCTTGAGAGTCACGTTTAGTCTAAAGACCCATTTACACCCAACTCTCTTGCATCCTTCAAGAAATTTCACAAGGCCCCATACGTCATTCTGTGCCACTGATTTAAGCTCATCTTTCATGGCATCTAACCACTTATCAAAATTATCACCATTAATGGCTTCTGAAAATGAAACGGGATCATTATCAACACTTAAGTCATTTTCTGACTCTTGTAGATAAACCACATAGTCATTCGAAATAGTAGATTTTCTATCTTTGTGAGATCTTCTTAATACTACTTCTTATGGTTGTTCTACTACCAGCTCATTATTAACATCAGGATCATTAATTTGTTGTTCTTCTTAATTGTTGTAAGTTTCTACAACATAGGGAATAATAAGTCTTGAAGAAAAATACTAGCTACAAGAACTTGTATTCTAACTTCCTTAATCTCCAAACTTTGTGAAGCTTCACTCCTACTGATTTCACCATTCTCAATAAATCGAGCATTTCTAGTTTCAACGATTCTTGTACTATGGATAGGACGACAAAATATACCTTTTTTTTTTCTGGATAACCAATGAAATATCGATTGATTGTTCTTTCATCCAGTTTCTTTTCTTGCATATTGTATCTTCTTACTTCTGCCTGACAACTCTAAACTTGCAGGTGTCTCAAACTGGGTTTCCTACTTGTCCAAACTCAAAAAGAGTCATTTTGAACAACTTTACTAGGAACCTTGTTCAACAAATACATGGCAATCTTTAAAGCATACATCCACAACGATACAGATAAACATGAATTACTTAATATACTCCTAACCATATATCATTAAGGTTCTATTACGCCTTTCTAATACACCATTTTTTTGTGGTGTGCTTGTCATTTTGTATTGAGCATAAATACCACATTTCTCAAGGAACTTAGCAAACAGACCAAGGTGTTATTCACTTTCATCATATCTTCCATAATACTCACCACCTCTTTTTGACCTTACGATTTTCACCTTTCTGTCTAATTTTCTTTCCACTTTATTTATATAAACTTCCAAGGCATTCACTATTTAAGATTTCTCATGCAATAGATAGACATGTCCATACCGCGAAAAATCATCAATAAAGGTGATGAAATACTTCTCTTTATTGAAGGAATTTACATCAAACGGACCACATATATTGGTGTGTATGATTTCAAGAAGCTGAGTGCTCCTTGTGGTTCCTTTCTTTGTGTGTTTTGTTTGTTTGTCTTTAATACAATCCACACACACACATTCATATCAGTAAAATCCAAATTCGGAAGGATTTCATTATTTACTAATCTTTGTATTCTTTCTTTGGAAATATGTCCCAAACGCTAATGCCACAAGTAAGCAAATCGTTCATCCACTAAACTATGTTTAGTGTCAACATTGTGATGCAAGGTCATAAGATTTTCAGCATATAAATTATCCAAATTCAATTTATATAAACCATCATAAAGTGTACCAGATCCAATCATACAAGTACGCTTAAACAAACTGAAACAACCATTCCCAAACTTAAAGAATATCCAACAACATCAAACTTAGACAAAGAAATTAAATTTCTAGTGATACTAGGTCCATAAAAAGTATCCATAAGGTCTAAGTGATATCCAGTGTCAAGGATTAGACGATAAGTCCTGACAGCTTCCATTGAAATTTTCTCTTTATTGCCCATGAAGACAAACTTCTCATTTGGGTTTATGGTTCGAGTTGAAAAAAATCCCTACATCACATTAGAGACATGAATCGTACATCTAGAATCCATCCACCAAGCATTATGGGGAACTTCAATTAAGTTTGATTCAAAACACATGTGAACATTATGCTCATCTTTCTTTTCGAACCAAGCTCTACGCTTTATGCAGTCCTTCTGGAAATGTCCAGAATTTCTACAAAAATGACATTTGCCATTTTTCTTCTGGATTTTGGTTGAGGACTCGTCAATCTTTAATGGTTCTTTACCCTTTCCATGTTTTTTTGAAACTTTCTCTCAAACTCCTTAATTCTTCGCATAATGAACATCCGAGATAATTTTCATCCACTTCCATTCTTAGAGACTTAAGTCTTGCTACAATATTTGTCATCTCGATCACGTGCTCGTGCATAGTACGTGAACTATCAAACTTCATGGTGGTCAACGTACTCATCAATGTCCCAGTAAGGGACTTATCAACAGTTTGGGAGCGCTCTTCCACACATTTCTTAAACTCTTTCACATTATCAATTTTGGGAAGAGCGACCTTAGTGTTGCTTGTTATGCTCATTCGCATAAACATTTACATAAAATCTAGTCAAGGAAATTCAACCCATTGAAGACTAGAACAAACATATAAAGATACCAGAACAAAGACTTCAATTATCACATGCCTAACATCAATGCTTTGAGTCATAAAACTAAATTAAATACAGATTCAGACATAAATAACCATTATATGCATACTAAAGTTCTCCTTTTGGAGATCCACTAATATACAAACATAGACATAATGACGCCGATCATATTATATAACATTCATATTATATAACATTCATATTATATAACATTATTGATAATTAAAATATGCATCAACTAGAATCACCTACTACCTTTGGGTATATAAATAAAACTAGTGACACATACAAAATTATCTACCATCATGCTTATTAATTATAAAAACAACTAATCAACCTTTGGGCGATCTTGAAATGCCTTATAATAATGAACTTCAATTAACCCATAAATCAATTATTCATAATTTAGCATCCATACTACAGGTAATTAAAATAAAATCATTAATAAAACTAGTATTGGTAATTAAAATATGCATCAACTAGAATCACCTACTACCTTTGGGTATATAAATAAAACTAGTGACACATACAAAATTATCTACCATCATGCTCATTAATTATAAAAACAGCTAATCAACCTTTGGGCGACCCTGAAATACCTTATAATAATGAACTTCAATTAACCCAATCAATTATTCATAATTTAGCATCCATACTACAGGTAATTGAAATAAAATCATTAATAATTTGAAATCAAACAAACTTTAAAATTTTGGCCACTTTGGTGACTAACAAAATTTATCATACTTGATCTCATATAAATAAATATACATTTAATTGCTATAAATCATACATAACAAAACATACACATTATTGTAAATTAAAAATACATTATTCATATAATAAAAATATTAAAATATTAACGTTAATTGGTGACCCAATTCAATAATATCACCGTACTTGATCCATGAAAAACAAACAATTAATCCAACAATAGTTGATTCATGGAATTTGCAATTCAAACATTCAATTTCTTTAATTCAAGAAATTCTCATAATAATTCAAGCCTTTTTATTTTGCAATTAAAGCATAGCGGAAACAAACATTACAATTGCACATTAAATATTGGTTTGATCCATCATTAAACTCACAAAGGACACGTAACCAACAAATTTCATCATCATGCCATTGAATTCAATTAAAGCATAAAAGATAAACAACATTAAAGAAACATAATAGTGCAATTCTTCAATTAACAATATATCCCTACAACTTATAATTAGGATTCATACAATTGGTAAAAAATATAAATTTCAAAATCTCTAAATCCATAATTAGGGTTTATCTTAATTTAAAAAAAACCCTAAAATCATAATTAGAGTTTATAATATCATAAAATCCCTAAATCATAATTAGGGTTTATTATAGCATAAAATTCCTAAATTCATAATCAGGATTAATACTTTAATCAAATCCCTAAATTCATAATTAGGGATTATAATAATTTCAGGAGAACACAATTTGAATAAAACATCATAATTGGAGAATCATAAATCTAATAACACTAAGCTCTCATACCACATGTAAAATATTTTGTAGTTTCCATGCAATAATACTTCATTATAGAGAACTACTATAGGATCTTAAGATTCATGATTCTCACATGTTATAATCACAGTTTCATACTCAAATCATAATAGGATACTAACCTTGATCCTTGATTAATGAGGGATCAAATAATAATATGTTCTTCAACCTCTATTCTTCTGCCTCTTTTTCTCAATCTATCTCTCTATCTCTTTGTCCTCGTTACTCCTCTCACACTCTGTTTCTTGATGGCTTATTGTGAGAGAACCTTATGACCAAAGACAGAACCCTAATATCCTTTTATAAGCCAACGTCCATCGAGTTGGGCTGAACTTTATTTTATTTTATTATGACTTCCCATAATAACCAATAGGTCCTTATATTTTATTAAATCGCAATTGGGCCATCATAATATTTTAAATGAGTCACATAATAGAATTAATTCGTCAATTAATTCTAACACAAAAAACAAAAATGGTCCGATAGCGGGTGAATATATGTCCAAAAAACAAAAATTTCATTAGAATAGATTTTATTTAAATAATTGTTTTGATACCATGTTAAGAAGTGAACTTTAAGTCTAACTCAATCCCACAAAACTGACTTATAAAATGAGATTTGCATCACTTATATATAATGATTATGATGTGAGACTTCTGTAACTCATTGGCATATGACCTGACCTGAGCATGATGACTTTCCTCGCTCATGATCTTCTAATGAAGGTGGAGCCATTATAGCCAACAAATCCTGAGAAGTACCTTCTTGCTCCAAACACTCAGCCATAGGCTGGGTGTAAGGGAAGACGAAAGGGATAGAATTATTATTTCATCAAGGCTGTAGAGGTGCAGAGGAAAAAAAAAAATGGGTACATGAATTATATAAAAAAGAGCTGCTGTAGAGTTAAAAGTTTTAACATGAGTTTTATACAAAAAAAGTATTCGCTCCCTTAGATTATAAAAAATTATAAACAAAAAACTTAAATATAAAAATAAAGTTTTTTAATAAATAAAAACGAATGATTTGATTTTGAAAAAATGCATTCAAGTGTATCGAGTTTTTTTTTTTTTAAATGATGTCGATACCTTTTCTAGTTGCAAAATAGATATTCACAACTGTTATTAATAAAATAACATTCGTATTTCTTATTTTATTCATATTCATATTTATATTATATTTATATTTATATTTATATTTAAACTTATCTTTATATTTATATTTATATTGAAATTATATGGGAGCTTCTTCAATACTTACTTTTCCAATCTTCCCTTAATACTTTTTTACAATTCAATACGAACAAAATGAATAGTAACACATTGGAGAGGCTGAGTTTGATAATTGATTATCAAACAACGTCGTAAAAAAAATTGTCATGGTAGTTGAAATAACTATAAAAAGAAAATCAGGAAATAATGTCTCAAAATAGATATCTCTTGAGCCAAAAAGTGGTGTAACCAAATCCAAACACAACAAGGCTAAGGTTTACCAAATTGAAGTTGATTTTTTTTTTTTTTGGGAAGAAGAAATTGAATCTCATTGGCAATATCTAGTTCATTCATCATCCAAAAGACTTAGTAGGTTACGCTTTAGAAGGAACAACTTTTAGTTACATGAGGTTTCTACAAAAGCAATCTCTACAATTGCATATAGGATATGGAAAATATGTAAACTAGATATCAAACACACAACTTATTTACACTGTATTTTGCTTCAATAAAGGATTATAATCAGGGTTAAATATGTTTTTGGTCCCTTAAGTTTTAGTGAAATTTAGAATAATCTCTCTTTAAAACTTTCGACCAATTTAGTCCTTCATCTTAGAAAATACGTGAATTTAGTCATTTTAACCAAATTTTATTAAGTTAGTTGACGTTTCAAACACATTTCATTATAGTATTTGAATTGTTTACACCATTTAACATATTTTCGCTTTAATGTTAACTCAAATATTATCCTAAAATGCATTTAAAATATCAAATAAACTTAAAAAAATTTAGTAAGAAAGACTAAATCCATGCATTTTTAAAGATGGAGGACTAAATTGGTATAAAATTTCAAAGAGGGACTAATTCCAAAAAATTGAGAGACCTAAAATGCATTTAAAATATCAAATAAACTTAAAAAAATTTAGTAAGAAAGACTAAATCCATGCATTTTTAAAGATGAAGGACTAAATTGGTATAAAATTTTAAAGAGGGACTAATTCCAAAAAATTGAGAGAACAAAAACATATTTAACCCTTATAATTAACATGCTTGATATAGCCACTAGATAAACTCATCAATGATATTCAATCATTTATCAAATAGAAACAAACAAAACTCAAGTTCAAGCATTCAAACAATTTTTAGCCTATCACAATTCCTACATGAAAACCAAAATTTAGTTACCAATTCACGTTCACATCCATGTCTTCTATCCTACAATTATATCAATATCATAAATATCATAAATAGCTTCCCTTACCTAAAATCTTTATCTTCAAAGCAATTTCCAACACTCCAAACAATAAATTACTCCAAAATCTAGAGGAAACTAGAAAAAGGTATCCAAATATAACAAAATTTTAGTATAAGCTTAATTTTACATTGTTGTTTTTTATTTATTTAGATACAAAAACGATGCCATTTATAGACTATATTTTAGTATTAATTTGTAATCTCTGCTTTTAATTCTGCATTTAAGTTTCACTACATTTTAATTCCAGTCGATACAGATCTTTCAATCTTTTTTCACAAATTTTCAGATTTCAATGTTCAATTCAGTAATTTAGTTTTGGTTCTTAGATTTTACATTTTATCATTTCTAATTTTATTATTTTTTGCTCTACAAAATTCAAACCCTCAATTCTTAATTTGTTGAGAAAGAAATCACTCGATAACTTCAATTATAATGTATTTTAGGTTAACTTCTATATTATACTTCTAAATTGTGATACCTGTAGTATCATAGGTTTGTTGCTACTGTTTTAAATTCAAATATAAATTGTGAGCAATTTCCAATGGATAAGTGAGAGTATAAATTTTTTAGCTATACTTATTCTTCGTAAATAATACTTGGACTATCATTTCTTGACATCCAATAATTTTTTATTATCCATTTCTCTTTACAAATAAAAATATTATCTTTAAAAGTAGATTGTTAAATAGTTGATATAGTATAAAAATATGATTTCTCAATACTAAAACATTAATGATATTGACTCTTCTACAATACTTAATTTTCCAAATTGGGACTAAAAACCCTTTTTATACTAACTTTTTCTTCTTAAATTTTAGAACTACTTCGATACCAAGCATAATTATAGAGGCAAATATCTTAGATAATTCAATGCATTCAACAAACATAGTTTGTATACGAGATTTTGCTGTGGAGTTTTCATATCTTTGCAAGCTTATTCATAAAGACAGTTTCAGAGTTCAAGAGAGTTGGTTAAGTGTTTGATCTATCAATGACCAACACAAGAACCTCTTTGCTTGCTTGTCATAAATGAAACTAGATCTTCTTCCCCTTACGCATCTGGCAAAAACAGAGTGAAATCACGAACAAGATCATGGTGACCCTCAAAAAGTTTTTCAACCTGGGAAAGTCCAACAAACATATGATTATTAAGTGAATGACAAAGAAAAGGAAAAACATAATAATAATTTGTTGACACAAATAGGTAGACAACACTTGCCTTATGGAATATTTCACTAGCAGACATGTCATTTTTGTCCCTATTGGTTAATATCCTTACAAATCTCTTGTAGATTCTATCTGTGTTTTGAAATCGATCCTGCATGAAAAGAAACCAATTAATTGAAGTTGTTCAATTAATTACATTGGCACAACAAAGAATATATAATAAATACATCAAACCTAGAATTTTATCGTGCCCTAGCAAAATCAACCGGTGTCCTAAATTTAACAAAATTTTGACCTTAATCTTCTGCACATATTTGATAGCATCTTTCAACTGAACTGTGTCCTTAGGTGGAAGAAGGATTTCATATCCCTTTGGCAAAAACTTGTTGAATCCTGAAATGAGATCATCGTGGTCTTTAAGAATCTCCTCCACTTTTTCTACTACAGTGCCAACATCCATTCTACAAATGAATAAGATGTAAAAAAAATCAATATATTTTAAAATTTTGGACTTTGAGACGTTGGCATAAACTATGAATTTATAGAAGATAGAAGAGTTCAACTTGGTCCAACCTATGTTGTCTATAATCGGTCATGACATTCAAAAACTCCTCGAACGTTTCCTTCTTGTCTTTAAATTTCTTTTGCACTTTTTTTATGTATTCCACGGCTTCCAGTTTTGTCATATTTTTCCCACCTTGACTCATTATTTGGTATTGAAACACTACCTGAGCATCACAACCAAGAACAAGCCAATTCAAACAATCATGAGAAACTCATATATATATATATATATATATATATATATATATATATATATATATGTAATCATGGCCAATTATTTTCACCAACAACTGTAAGAATTTATTAGCTGAGATGAAGATGCAATAAGTGTTTTGTGCGGTACATGCATTGAGAAAAATTAAACACAACTAATCTATGAAACAAACTTAAAACAACAAAACTAGATGAACTAACATTCTAATATCATAACATACAAATGAGATCTTGATAAGAATATCAGGAGATGTTTATTTTATCAGTGAAGAGTTTTGGTATTTAGGATTCAAACTAAATTTATGAAGAAAATTTAAAGATCTTCGTTTTTAAAGTGTAATTAGGGGGTGGCAAAACAATTATGTGGCTATCTTTGTCATAATGTGTACCAGACTTACCTCTGAATTTGGATTTTTTACTGGATTTTTAGGTGCTGTTCTTTTACTGTGTCTCTATAATATACTAATTACCATTAATTTTGACGTTTTAAAATATATTAAAAGGATATTTAAAATGCCAACACAATGTATTCTTAATGTTCAGCAGAAAAGAGCACAAAAAAATCAGTAAAGAATCTGGACTCCTTACCTCTTCCTCATATGCTGAATCACTATCTTTAGATATTCTATAGTTAATTATGTTGTAATAATTCATCTACTTCTTATACTATTTTTTTTAGTTATAGTAATTGCTAGACATGAAGAACCATTCTCCTTAAATTATTAGATTGGGGGCGTTTTAAGGAGATGTCTAAGGACATCTTAGGACTTTACTTTCAAAGAACATCACTTTCTACTCATCGTGATTTAGACTAGGCCATAACTTGTCATTTAACTCATTGGAATAACAAATTACTTGATCAATCTTTGTAAAGTCTTCATGAAACAATATTATCTTTAAGTCAATTTCACGAGAATACCCTATAATAATGTATATTCAAAGAACAAATTCCTAATTTGTTCATTGTTGGAACTACATCCCTTGGATAATACTTAATTGGAGTCGAGATCCTCTACTAGTTTTTTTGGTGTTGTTTTCTGTTGAGCATTAAAAATACACTGTGTTGGTATTTTAAATATCTTTCTAATAAATTTTAAAATGTCAAAATTAGTGATAATCAATGTATTATGAAGGCACAGTAGAGGAACAACACAAAAAACCCAGCAGAAAATTCAAATTCTACTTAATTATGACAAATTATGAGCTATATTCATAAAAGAGGATCCTAGTCTCCAATCAAAAACATTTCTTAAAAATCTATCATGTGTATATGTCATGTTCACATACACAAGCACCTTATAAGTTTAATTAATTGTGTATAGGAGATTAGTTTCCTTCGTTGACGTCCATTTGTCCCTTTATCTATAATCAAATAAATACTTCTTAATTTACTTTAATCAAGCAAATATTTTCCTGGTTAAAATAGGGGTTTTCTCCATTCTCATTTCTCTTGTATGTACTTCATATGAAAATAAGTCCCTTTTAATCAAGGGTCTCAACAAAAGAATTATTAAGTAGTATCCTTAAAACCCATTATATCTACCTAAGTATTTTATATATGTGTACCTTCAAACACCAAATTCCACTTCCCTCCCATATTTACTCTTTAATTAATTAAATAAACCACAACAATTTTGTTCTCTCTTCGTTCACCACCACCATTTTTCCAAAATAGTGCTAAATTAAACAACCTTATATTAAGTTTACACACTTACTCCTAAGCTTCCCATTCCCACAAAAAATAAAATAAAATAAAATTAAGATTCAAGTAAAGAGATCATACCTTTCAGAGCCTATGGAAGAAGGAAAGCAAGAAGAAGAGAAGGAACAACTATATTAGACAAGTATAATAATGGTTTCTAGAATTCAATTTGATAAGAAATATATTTGAGTTATAAAAACTAAAACATTAATCAGGATATTAAAAGTTTCATTAAAAAAAAATAAAGTATTTAATTAATGCATGAATATTTAACAAAAAGTTAATAAATACTTTGCCTTAAAAATATTAATGCATTAATAAATGTTGTCAAGAAAAAATAGTTTTTCTTTCGAAAAATTGTGCCACTCATTAATGATATATTATTATTAGTAATTTTAAAATTTATTTGGCAATTTTCAAACACTTACATAATTTTTCATATTTAATGACTTCAAAAGATTTACATGAAAATTCCTTGAAAAAACTTTTACAAATTCTTATAAGGAAAATCCACACAAAACTCCCATAAAAGAATTATAGTATTACATTTTTTAAGGTTAATAATGTTTTCGTCTATGTATTTTTATGAAAAATTGGAATTAAAGTTCATATAAAAAGCATCCTTATACTTTTAAAATACGTGGAATACGAAAGTTCATATAAAAATCATCCTTATACTTTTAAAATGCGTGGAATACATCCTCGATTTTAGATGGTGTTAAGTTTTCTATGACTTGTGTAATGAAGAAAATGACGTGAAAATATTTAAGTAGACACATGTTGGTAATCAATTACACTGTGTTGTTAATCGATTACCAATTCAAAATTTACATTACGCCTATCGCAATTCCACTCTTCTCTCTGACGTCTTCATCGTCTTTCTCTACTCCTTCATCATTCTCGGGAACCTTAGCAAAAAAGAAACCTTAAACTTAAGAAGACTGAGAATGGCGAGGGAACAAAGAAGGACATGTTAGTAATTTTGGATCATGTATATATATGACACATAATTAAATGTGTTAGGGTCATTATTTATTAAGCCAAATAATAAAGTGATCTGACTAAATTAAAGTTTTTGGCTAAAGGCATATGTCATGAAAATAAATATTGTGTAGAGACCATAAAGTAATTTCTAATTTGATGAGGGGCCAAATTAGAAATACTAAAACTTAAGTAATTAACAGTTTAAAATGGTCGTGGTCACCTTCTGAGAGTACATAGAGACATAACGTTCTTTTCAAGTTCCTGTTCCTTTCTCTCTATCCCCATCAAGTAGGGATGGCAACGGAGCGGGGCGGGGACGGGTTTCACTATTCCATACCCATCCCCGCATAAAAAATTCATCCTCATCCCCATACCCAAACCCAACGGTATCAAACTTTTTTCCCATCCCCATCCCCACCGGGTAACGGGTATAATCTCGTACCCATACCCGTACCCGTGTTCTAACTACTTCAATATTAATTTTTATAAAAGAAAAAAAATTATGGTAAAGAAAACATAATATTATGAAATATTCAATATTAGGAGGATTTTCTTCGATGCCAAATACCTTAAAATAAATTATAATTGTTTACATTTTATATTAGAATACCAAATAAAATTTCATGTGAAC